>Ga0180432_10000124_pt1 | contig 114661 bp, 115 predicted proteins | sample SS_ome_10_FD_132414 | JGI IMG/M metagenome (GOLD analysis project Ga0180432, IMG submission 132414) | Hypersaline lake sediment archaeal communities from the Salton Sea, California, USA - SS_1_MS_2 metaG | ecosystem: Environmental > Aquatic > Non-marine Saline and Alkaline > Hypersaline >... | reverse complement strand
AAGGTGTTAGAAAATAAGGTTTTCTCTTTATTCCCTTCACAGTCATCAACATTCTTCTCACCTGTATAGCCAATACAGTTTATTATGGTTTTGGGCTTGTATTTTTTTATCTCTTCTTCTGCCTCTTTAAATGAATATATTTTTCTATCAGAAATATTGCACTTAAATTCCCCTTGCAATCTTTCTCCAATGAAACCTTTGCCTAATATAAGTGCTTCAGCCCTCAAGAAATTACGGATTTTTTCATCCTTCATCTTTCATCTTTCAACATTTCTCTTAAATATTCGCCGTAGCCGGTGTTTATTCCTCGGGCTAATTTCTTCACTTGATTCTCATTTATATAACCCATTCGGTAAGCCACCTCTTCAATACAGCCTATCTTCAATCCCTGTCTTTCCTCTATTGTCTTAATAAATATTGAAGCGTCAATTAATGAATCGTATGTCCCGGTATCAAGCCAGGCATAACCACGGCCTAACAATTTCACTTCTAACTGTCCTCTTCTCAGATATGCATTATTAACATCGGTAATCTCCAATTCTCCCCGACCAGAAGGTTTAAATCCTTGAGAAATCTCAACTACATTGTTATCATAAAAATAAAGGCCGGTAACCGCCCAGTTGGATTTTGGTTTATCCGGCTTTTCCTGAATAGAGACCGCCTTTCCTTTCTTATCAAATTCAATAACCCCGTATCTTTGCGGATCTTTTACATAACAGCCAAAAACAATTGCCCCTTCTCTTGGTTTAGCAGCCTCTTTCAATAAGGCGATTAGGTTATGTCCGTAAAATATGTTATCCCCTAAGATTAGACAGACATTATCTTGGGAAATAAAATCTTTCCCGATAATAAAAGCTTCGGCGATTCCCTTTGGCTCTTGTTGGAGAGCATAAGAAAGCTTTATACCTAAATCCTTGCCATCCCCCAGTAAATCTTTAAATCTGGGGATATCTCGCGGGGTAGAAATTATAAGGATATCTCTGATTCCAGCCAGCATTAAAACCGATAAGGAATAATAAATCAACGGCTTGTCATATATGGGAATAAGCTGTTTACAAATCCCCTTGGTAGCCGGATAAAGACGCTTGGCCTTACCGCCGGCTAAAATTATTCCTTTCATCTTTTGTCCTTTTTGCTAGCCCTGGAGTTAAATTGCAAATTCCCATTTTTTATCCTTTTCTTTTTTACTTTCTCGGCGTATAGATTAATCGGGTTATTTCTATCGTAGTACTTAAGAATATACATGCGGTAGAATATTGCCATCGTATCCATCCAAATTCTGTATATGGAATAAAAACCTATCCGGCCGTATTTCCTCTGCGAATTTAAGACTACCGGCGCCTCGGCTATCTTGTAGTCTAAATGGTGGGCATTTACCAGTAATTCCAGGTCGAAAGCGAACTGTTTAATAATGATTTTGGGGAAGATTTCTTTTAAAGCCCGGTATTTAAAAACTTTAAGGCCGGTTTGGGTATCCTTGATGGGCAAGCCAAACAATAAATTAATCAAGAAAAAATAAATACTGCTTATAATTCTCCGGCCTAAAGGGTAATATAATTTTGAATTGGGATGGCGTTTCGAACCGATAACAATATCTGCTTCGTCTAATTTCATAATATCGAAAAAGGTCCGAATCTGGCCGGGATGAAGATCCATATCAGCATCTAAAAATACTGCATATTTTCCATTGACAAACCGACATCCATATTTTAATGCCCGTCCCTTCCCGTAATTCGCCCTATTCCTTTTGACGATAATATTATCATAATTTGCGGCAAACCTTATCGCCTGCTCGTAAGTATTATCCGTGCTGCCATCGTCAATCAAAATTATTTCATAATCGCAGCCAAAATCATCGAATGTCCGTGTTACTTCCCCAAGATTAGCGAAAATATGCTCCCCTTCATTATAAGCTGGGATTATTACCGAAACCTTTCCATCAAGATTTTCCAACTTTTCCCTCGAAAAATTTGTTCTTTGGCCTTATTGCCTTCCATAAAGTAACCATAAACAGCAGAATTGAATTACCACAAAGAATATAAAGCACTTGAGCTAAACTCCGGTGAAAAAGAATGATCAAAATAAGCTGTAAAAGAGTCAAGGAAATTAAAGGGTATATAAAATTCAAACGGTGGATAGAAAGCTGGTAGAACAAAAGAGTATAAAGCAAGGCGAAGAAAGTCATAGAAATAGCAAATAGCCGGACTAATGAGATTGACTCCATGTATTCTTTACCGGATAAAATTTTGATGACCAAGGAAGGGAAGATAATACAAATTAAAGCGGCCCCCCCGCAGAGGACTCCGGCGATTACCAAACTTTTTTTCAGAATCGGCCGGGTATTTTTACCCTGGGCGTGAAGATGAGAAGCCTTGGGAAACATCACTACCGTAATCGCCCCGGGTAAAAAAAGAATTATCTTACCTGCCATCTGGGCTATCGAAAAGTATCCGGCCTCTAAAGGAGAAAAGAAATGCTTAACGAGAATAACATCCCCGTTTACCAGAGCCATAAAACAAAGAAAGGTTACGGCTACCGGTAAAAAATATTTGTAAATTTCGCCGAAGTTTATCTCCTCTGAATAGGTTCCGGAGGGGGCAGTTCCAAAAGAAACATCTGACAATTTACACTTCCCCGATATAAAGCTTTTCAAAGGGCCGAAAGACAGAAAAAACATGGTTACACTGGCAGCTATATAAGCGCTCAAAGCCCCCATTACCCTGAAACCCAGACTGACTAAAAGAATACGCATAGCCACTTTCAATCCTCCGCTCGTAATCATGCTTAGACCAAACCACCTAAACATCTGCAGCCCCTGCAGTCCGCCCAGACTAAGGGGGAGAATTACCGAAAGAAATAAAAGCAAGCCGATTATGATAACCGGAAGAAAGCTTGGAATTTGAAGAAAAGAAGCTATATAGCCGCTTCCCAGAACAATTATAAAAAAAAATGCCAGGCCAAAGAAAAAAACCACTTTGGCAAGCTTTAATAAAAAAATCTTTATCTTTTTCCATTGTCTATGGGCATAAAAAGTGGAAACAAACTTGGTAATTGCCGTCTGTAGAGTCCCGGCCGGGACGGAAATAATCAGGAGCAAACCCACAAGTGAATTGAGAACGCCATAATCGACCGGAGCTAAATGCCTCACCATATAGAGCTGATAGACAAGATTTAAGAGGCTTCCCACACTGGCAGCAAAAAACATCCAAATGCCGTGCCGGATAAAATCATCATTAAATTCTATCTTTTTTATCGTCTTTATCAAAGAATACCCTTTACCCCGTTAGAAAAAATTTCGTCATTCAAAATATCCCACCTTAGATAGCATAGCAAACCCTATTTTCTAACGGGGTTTACTTCCTTAGCCCACTCAATTAATTTTTTTATCCCCTGCTGGGGATTTACGGTTGGTTCCCACCTAAGTTCTTTTTTTATCCGGGAAATATCGGAAATATATACCTTCTGGTCGCTCGGCCGCCAATCTGCAAAAGAAATCTTTGGCTGGTTTTTTAATTCCTCCTTTAAAATCTCCACGAATTCTAACAAAGAAATCGTATTGTCCGGGCCGCCGCCGATATTGTAAACTCCGTGCTTAATAGTGCTCTGGGCAAATTTATCGTAGGCCTTCACCAGATCTTCTACATAAAGTAAATCCCTCACCTGTTTACCGTTTCCATAGATAGTGATTGGATGCTTGGTTAAAACGGCAATAATAAACCAGGCTACCCAGCCCTGGTCTTCGAAACCAAACTGCCGCGGCCCATAAATGCAGCTCATCCGAAAAACCGCCGTCTTCATCCCATAGATACGGGCATATTCCTGAGTGTAGATATCACCCACATATTTACTGGCTCCATAAGGGGTGTGGCCGGTATGATCAATGGGCATACTTTCTGAAATTCCTTCGACTCCTTCATAGACGTATCTGGAGTCTTTCTCTTTTAAAGGGATCTTATCCACATTCTCGCCAAAAACCTTATTGGTTGAACAATAGATAAATGTTGCCCGGGGGGATTTTTCTCGCAGAGACTCTAAAACATTTAATGTCCCAAAAGCATTGATATCAAAGTCTTCTCGGGGCTGCCTCACTGAAGACGGCACTCCGGGTTGACCCGCCGTATGGATAACTAAATCTAGGCCGCCTCCGATAGCTTTATAAACGTCTTCTTTATTTCTCACATCTCCTTTTATCTTTTTAACATTGTCGTATTTATCTAAATAATTCCAGTTATGCTCTACGCTCTCTTTATCATAATTAAATAACTTTGAACGCATTAAATTGTCCAGAATGATAACTTCATCGCCTCTCTTAGCGTAATACTCGGCCGTATGGCTTCCTACCAGGCCGGCTCCGCCGGTAACCAACACTCTTTTAGCCACCGTTTACCTCCCTTGTTACAATCTTTGCGCTCAAAAATTAACCGCTGAAACTAAACTCACACTATTCGTTCTTGTTTTTCTTAAACCAATCAACAGTTAGTTTTAACCCTTTCTCTAAATCAAGCTTTGGAGACCAGGCAAGTTCCTTCCTGGCTAAAGCTATATCCGGCTGTCTAACTTTAGGATCATCAACAGGCAATGGCTTGAAGACAATTTCGCTTTTACTTTTGGTAATAGATAAAAGCTTTTTAGCTAACTCAACGATAGAAAGCTCTAAAGGGTTGCCTATATTTACCGGCCCGTTCAAATTAGAAAATAATAAAGCGAGAATCCCTTCGAGCATATCGCTGATATAACAAAAACTGCGCGTCTGTTTTCCCTCGCCGTAAACAGTTAAATCTTTATCCCTTAAGGCCTGGCTGATAAACTTGGGGACTGCCCGCCCGTCATCCTTCCTCATTCTCGGCCCATAGGTATTGAAAATACGGACAATCTTAGTATTCAGTTTATGTGTTCGATGATACGCCATGGTGAGCGACTCAGCAAACCTTTTAGCCTCGTCATAAACACCCCGGGGCCCGATGGGATTAACGTTACCCCAATAACTTTCTTTCTGCGGATGAACGGCCGGATCTCCGTAGACTTCAGAGGTTGAAGCCAATAAGAAAACTGCTCTTTTAGCTTTAGCCAGCCCTAAGGCATTATGCGTCCCTAATGACCCAACCTTCAAGGTTTGAATGGGAAAATTAAGATAATCTACCGGGCTGGCCGGAGAGGCGAAATGCAGGACATAATGCAGATTTTCATCTATTTCAATAAATTTACTGACATCATGCAAGACAAATTTAAAACTCGGATTAGGTAAAAGATGATTGATATTATCTTTGTTCCCGGTAATCAGATTATCCATGCAGATTACCTTGAATCCTCTATTCAGCAAACCTTCGCAAAGATAAGAACCAATGAATCCCGCTCCTCCAGTGATTAATGCCGCTCGAAAATCACCCTTTAAGGTCGTCTCCAAAATTACCTCCTTTTATCCTCTGTCTTCTATCTTCTGTTTTCTGTCTTCTGTTTTCTGTCCTCTGTCTACTGCCTGCTTTTTCGTTCTAGGTTTGATAATTAAAGAAACTGCCTCTTTTAAGCTATCAGCCGTAAATCTTGGCTTAATTTTTTTGAGTTCTTCTTGGGTGAATTCTTTGTCCATAACTAAAATCGTCTGGCAGCCGATTTTTCTCCCCGCTTCAATATCCCGGGCTGCATTGCCCACTAAGAAAGACTGCTTGCAATTAATCTTAAATTTTTTAATCGCCTGCTTGAACAGCAAAGTCTTAGGTTTGCGGCACTGGCAATTATCTGCAGTTTGATGCGGGCAGACATACACTGAAAGAATTTCCCCGCCCGCCTCCTCAACTTCCCCGCGCATACGGCGGTTAATCTCTTCCACCGTAATTTTTGAAACCAACCCTTTAGCAATCCCGGCTTGATTGGTAACAACAATAATTCCATATTTGGCGTCATTTAAAGACTTAATAGCCTCTTTGCTTCCCGGAAGGAATGAAAATTCCTCCCAGCTTTTTACATAATCCGGTTTATCTTCATTAATCACTCCGTCTCGGTCTAAAAAGACTATTTTCATAATCCTCTCCTTATCGAAGGTTTTTAAGAAAAGAACATTTTCTTAATCTAGATTCTCTTAAAGGATTTTCTCAAAAAAATCTAATGTTCTTTTCAATCCTTCTTTAAATTTAATTTTTGCCTGGTAATTCATAAGGCTCTTAGCCTTAGTCATATCCGCCCAGGTTTTTCTCACATCCCCCAGGCGGGCTTGAGTAAACCCTGGCTTTATTTCTTTACCCATTATCTGGTTGAGGTTTTCAACGATATCTAAGACCGAAAAGGAAGCGCCGCCGGCAATATTAAAGGCCTCACCGGCTATATTAGGCTGGCGGCAAGCCAGGAGATTGGCTTCAACCACATTATCGATATAGCTAAAATCGCGCGATTGTTTGCCGTCACCATGAACCTGCGGGGGCTGGTCCTTCAGCATTCTCATGATAAAAATGGGAATAACTGCCGCATACTGAGAAGCCGGGTCCTGCCTCGGCCCGAAAACATTGAAATACCGCAGGCTCACTGTTTCCAATCCATAAATTTTACTAAAAACCCGGCAGTAGGTTTCGCCGGCTAATTTTGTCGCCGCATAGGGAGAAATAACCTTTAGCTCCTGACTTTCTTTCTGTGGAAATTCGTTTGTATCGCCATACACAGAACTGGAAGAAGCAAAGACTACTCTTTTGACTTTGGCTTCCCGGGCAGATAGTAAAAGATTAAGTGTTCCCCCCACATTCACCTGGTCATAAGATAGGGGCTCTTCGACCGATTTAGGCACCGAACGCAAAGCCGCCTGATGGGAAATATAATCCACCCCGTTCATCGCCTTAGCCAGTAATCCCGCATTCCTGATATCTCCTTCAATCAATTCGATTTTATCTAAAAATGGGGCTAAGTTTTCTCTTTTGCCGGTAAAGAAATTATCCAGCACTTTAACCACGTTTCCCTCTTTAACCAACCTTTCGGCAATATGAGAGCCGATAAAACCGGCCCCGCCGGTAACTAAATAAGTCGACATTTTATCCTCCATATATTAAGAGTGTCAGAGTATCAGAGTTTCAAAGTATCACAGTTGCTTTGACACGAGCTCACGAAGTGAGCGATGACACTTTGACACTTTGACACTTTAGCATTCAGAGTCTCACAACTTTTCCCTTTTTATCTATTATTTTTCTGGTAACACCTCTGGTATCAAAAATTAATTTTGCTTCTTTAACTATCCAGGAGTAATTCAGATTGCTATGGTCAGTGACAATTGTCACTAAATCGACTTTGTGAAGCAGGGCTCTATTCAGAACCGAAGACTTAAAAACTTTCCCGTTTATAGAAATTCTAGACACATATGAGTCGTGATAAAAAACCCGGGCTTTTCTCTTGGCGAGCTTTTTTATAATTTCCAGAGCTGGGGATTCCCGGGTATCATTAACGTCTCTTTTATAACTCACCCCGATAATTAGAATCTTCGCTCCTTTTAGAGATAGGTCTTTCTGATTGAGGATCTCGGAGATTTTCTCCACCACATAGAAAGGCATGTGACTATTAATCTGGGTGGCTAAATCGATAAATCTGGCTTCAAAGTTATGCAGCCGGGCCTTCCAGGAAAGATAAAGCGGATCAATCGGAATACAATGTCCGCCTAAACCCGGGCCGGGATAAAAAGGGATATAGCCAAAAGGTTTAGAGGCAGCCGCTTCAATCACTTCCCAGGTATCTATCTTCATCTGATGGGACATAAGGGCCATTTCATTTACCAGGCCGATATTGACACTGCGAAAGGTATTCTCTAATAGCTTAACCATCTCGGCTACCCGGGTTGAAGAAACAGGAATAACTTTCTCAACGATCTGTTTGAACAAAATCACCGCCAGACGACGGCAATTGTCTGTAACTCCACCGACCACTTTAGGCGTGTTTTTAAGGTTAAAGAATTTATTGCCCGGGTCAATCCGCTCCGGAGAAAAAGCCAGGAAGAAATCTTTGCCCGCTTTAAAATCACCCGAGGCCAGAAGAGGCAGGATAACTTCTTCTGTTGTTCCCGGATAAGTGGTGCTTTCCAGTATAACCAGCTGTCCTTTTTTTAAGTATTGTTTTACCTTCCGCGCGGCTTGAATAATATAGGATATATCCGGGTCTTTAGTTTTCCTCAAAGGCGTCGGCACACAAATATGTATCGCCTCAACCTGCCTTAAGGCTTCATATTCCGTAGTTACTTTGAATTTTTTCTTAATTACAGATTTAAGCTCCCTATCTTTGACGTCTAAAACATAAGATTTACCCTGTCTGATACTCTCTATTTTATCCTTGTCTCTATCAATCCCGTAAACTTGAAAGCCCCGGCGGGCAAAGGCAACAGCCAGAGGCAAACCAACATAGCCTAAGCCGATTACTGCCAATCGGGCTTTTTTATTTTCAATCCTCTCTTCAAAAAACTGGCGCTCCTTAACCACCCCTTTTATTCTCCTTCCCTATCTATCGCTAAAGCGGTTAACTCCGGTAATTCCAGTAATCAAAAGTTTCTTCTTCCGTGATTCCTGCTTTTTTTTCTATCTTCCCTTTAATTCTTCTCCACCAGCTTTCATGTTTTACATACCATTCGATTGTTTCTTTCAACCCTCTATCAAAGTCGGTAGTGGCCCGCCAGCCGAGCAAAACCTTGGCCTTAGCGGTAGAAGAAATATGCCTTTGAACATGGGCCGGGCGGTCGCTTATATGCTTAATTAAACTTTCAGGCTTTTTAAAATAGTCCAAAATAGACCTGGCAATAGACATAACATCCCTTTCCTTGCCGCTGCCCAGATTAATTGCTTCACCTTTCAATTTCTTTAAATCCGTATGCAAAACCTTATCTAAAGCTTTGCAGTGGTCTTCGACATAAATCCAATCACGAGTAAATTTACCCTGGCCGTAAACCGGCAGTGGTTTATCTTCTAAAGCATTGGTGATAAATAAAGGAATGAGCTTCTCCGGATATTGATACGGCCCATAGTTGTTAAAAGGGCGGACTATAATTACCGGTAAATCGTAGGTAAGGCCATAGGCATAGACTAAACGGTCCGCTCCGGCTTTAGCCGCCGCATAGGGGCTTTGTGGATTTATTGGATGTTCTTCGGTCATGGGAATTTGTACGGCTTTCCCGTATACCTCGCTGGTAGAAATATGGATAAATCTCTCTACCGGGAATTTACGCGCCGCTTCAAGAAGAACCCCTGTCCCCAGAATATCAGTATTAATAAAAGGCTGGCCGTTATTAATGGACCGGTCAACATGGGTCTCCGCGGCAAAATGAATTACCGCCTCTACGTTACGCATCAAATTTTCTACCGTAACTTGATCCCGAATATTGCCATGCCAGAAAATAAAATTTGGATTATCCCGGATATCTTTGGAGAAATTTTCTAAATTGCCGCAGTAAGTAAGCGCATCAAGCACAATTAGCTGATGATCTGGATAATGATTCAAGAGATAACGGCTGAAATTACTGCCGATAAATCCGGCTCCGCCGGTAATCAGAATTTTTTTCATTTTTCTCTCCCTGACACAATTATATGGTTTTTCAGCTTGACTATAAGCTGTAAGCAATCGGCTTCCAGGGGCAAACAATCCCCCCTTTCCGTCGAAGCCGATTTTCGCTTCTGGCGATTAGAAAAAACCTTATCCCTTTCTAAACAAACACTTCCCTAAAGAAAAGAAACGGAAACACCCTGATTAAACATAAAAACTCAGCAGCATTTCCCGAAACGACAGGATAATCCTATGGCCAAATCGCTAACGCGGCCTGCCGATACTATCGTATTTAAACCCGAGATCTTTTATCTTTTGCCCGCTATAGATATTGCGGCCGTCGATAATAACCGGCACCTTCATCAAACGCTTGATTTTTTCTAAATTTAATTCCCTGAATTCGTTCCATTCGGTTAAAATAATTAAAACCTCAGCGCCGCTGGCCGCTTCATAGGCATCCTGGCAAAACTTTATCTGCGGAAGAACCCTGGCCGCCTTCTCCATGGCTGCCGGGTCAAAAGCCCTTATCTTCGCTCCTTCTTTTTCTAACGCCCCGATAATATCTATCGCAGGAGCCGACCTCATATCATCGGTATCAGGCTTAAAAGAAAGGCCCAATATACCGATTGTCTTTCCGTTTATATTCCACAAAGCCTTTTTCACTTTAGCTATGACCAGTTTTCTCTGCTCTTTATTTATCGCTTTAACCGCCCTTAGCAATTCAAACTGATATCCATTCTTCTCGGCAATATGGATAAAAGCGTCTACATCTTTCGGGAAACAAGAACCGCCGTAGCCAATACCGGCCCGCAGGAAAGTTTTACCAATTCGCTTATCTAAGCCCATCCCTTCGGCTACTTTTACCACATCAGCCCCTACTTTTTCGCAAATATTAGAAATTGCGTTGATAAAAGAAATCTTTGTCGCTAAGAACGAATTTGATGCATGTTTAATAATCTCGGCGCTTTTGATATCGGTAAAAACTATCGGGGCCTTCAAAGGTTTATAGAGTTCGGCCATAATCGTTCGGGCTTTTCCACTTTCCGTACCAATAACTATTCTATCAGGGTTCATAAAGTCATTGATAGCTGAACCTTCCCGCAGGAATTCCGGGTTTGAAATAACATCAAAATTTGCTTTCTTGGAATTATAGGTTTTTATGGTTTGCTCAACCCACTGTCCTGTTTCTACCGGAACAGTGCTTTTTTCCACAATCACCTTATAACCATCTAATTCTTCGGCAATTTCCCGGGAGACAGCTTCGACAAAAGAAAGGTCCGCCTCCCCGCTTTCTTTGGAAGGAGTACCTACGGCAATAAAGATAATCTTTGATTTTTTTACCCCTTCTTTTAAATTATTGCTAAAACTCAACCGTTTTTTGGCAACATTTCTTTGTACTAATTCTTCCAATCCCGGCTCATAAAAAGGGATTTTCCCTTCCTTTAATATTCCGACTTTTTCCTTATCGTTATCGACGCAGATAACATTATTGCCTAAATCGGCAAAGCAGGCACCGGTGACTAAACCAACATATCCGCTTCCAATGATACAAATATCCATTTTCTCTTCTTTTTATGTATCGCTGTTGCCTCATCTGGTCAGCCACAGCCTATTTCCTCTAAAAAGCTCTCTTGGACAAAATCTAACAGCCAAGAGCTATAAGCTGACAGCGGCAAACATCCGTGTTTTTAGGTATTGTCCCCGGCTACGGCATGGGAAAAGGAGAGAGGCATTTCAGGGAATGCCTTTATCCAAAGCATTAACCAAAGTTCTGTTTCATCTCTTCTTTTTACATAACTAAATGAGGACATCCAGCAATGGAGATCCCGATATACGTTATAGCGTTGTTCTTCAAATTTGTTGTCGCTAAAATCAAAACGCTCGTAGAGGTCTATTGTCCATTTTGGAGTAAGCTTCCACTTTAAGCCACCATAGATATCCTCATTTGCTCCATCTTCATAGCGGTTACCCAAAGTAAAGCTCCAGATATCGTCTTTTCCATAGAGGCTAAAATCCGTATTCATCATCTCTAACTTTCCATCATAAGGGTCAGTATATGAATCCAGGCCAAAGCCTAACCAGTTTTTCGGCCTTAAGTCTAACTTGGCTCTAATATTTTTCCAGCGCTTCTCATCGCTGGGCTTTTTTAGATGGAATCCGCTTTCAATCTTAAAAGCAGCTAAATCAACACTTTGCATCCTGGCATCTACCATTCTTTTAGTCTGTAATTTGTTCTCTAATCCCAGATGAACGAAATTCAATTTATCAAGAGTATCTACATTATCAAATTGGATTAATTCGCTTGGTTCTGCCGTTGTGGTCCGATATTCGTATCTTACTGTCGGGGTGATAAGGTGGCGTAAACGGTGGATATCGAGTTTTTCGCTTTCTACGTCAAAAATCCGGGAAATTCTGGTGTTGGCCTCAAAACCTGAATAAAACATACTGCGCCAGGCATCTTCTCCGTTTATATCTTTACTATACCAGGTTTCCCGCATTCCTAAATAGGGGTTTAAATTAAGCCAGTGGAATACCTTCACCGGATAAGAGACCTGGTTATAAGTATCAACCCGGCTGGCTTCATCGGAACTACCGGAAACATCAGCTATTTTTTTATCCAGATAAGCGGCGTGATAATGGCCTTTGTAATAAAAGGGCGTATCCCAGACTTTCTGATTGGGAAAATTAACTTGAATCTCCGGCAGGCGTTCGGTCACCGAGTAAAACTTATTAACTCTTTTTTTAGCCAGAATATTCCAATTCCAGCGGGGATAAACCCCGGTTAAAGAAAGGTATGTCTCTGGCTGAGACTTATTAACATAATCATCGTAAAAATAATCCTTTCTAAAATTGATATCGCTCATGCGGTGCACTTCAAAGGTCCCCACGATATTTTCTTTCAATTGTTCGCGGTGAGAGATTTCGGCCCGCCAGCGGTCCTTTCTCGTTCCCGCCTCCTTATCTTTCTCCCTTATATAATACCCTTGCCAAAACCCCCGTCTTTCTTGGGAATGATATTTTAAATCCACCCCTTCCGCCCAGCCCTTTTTATCCCGCCAATCAGCATGCAGCGTCCCATAAATCACCTTGGTTAAATCAAAATTATAACCTCCCAAAACATAGGTTCCCCAGTCGGAAGAATGGCCGGGGATAATAGTCACCCGGGACCTTTTGTCTTCGAAGGACCGCCGGTAATACGGGAAATAACATATGGGGATTCTCCCGACGATAAAAAAGCAATGATGGGCAATAATTTCTTTTTTATCGAGATAAATGTCGATTCTTTTTGCCGTAATCCGGTAATGAGGTTTTTCTAAATCACAGGTGGTCATTGAACCCCGGTGGATATTGAGAGCATCCTTGCCTATTCTTTCAACCTCTTTTCCTTCAGCAAACCAGGGTTCGTGATAAGTCCGGGCATCAAGCAATTCCCCCTTGTTTTTTTTGAAATTGTATTTTATTTTTTCACCCCGGATGACATCTGTTTTCCCATAGAGGACAACATTACCTTCAGCCAGCAGTTCTTCCTTTTCTATCCAAAAAGTCACCTTTTCCGCTGTTAAACGGATATCGGCGCTTCTGATATCGACTTTTCCCCGGGCAACAGCCATTTTTCCATTCTCAAGGTACTCTACTTCATCGGCGCTAAGGGTAACCGGAATTTCCTCTGCCCAAACCGGAGAAAAAATAAAAAAAGATAATAAGACGATTAAAAAGGGATACAGGGAAACCTGGCGTTTTACTGGGTTCATCTGGAACTTATACCCCGCTAATAGATTACTTATTTAAGCTATACATCGCTCATGGATAGAAAATAGCCTTCAAGTTTTTACTTGAAGGCTATTTTAACATCTCTCTCATTCTTTTGCAAGCAAATTTATCGAGATTTCAGAGATTTCCAGTCTGATAGAAACCTTTCTATCCCTTTATCGGTCAGGGGATGTTTAACCAATAATTTAGCTATTTTGAAGGGTACGGTGGCAATATCGGCCCCGCAAAGCGCCGCTTCTAAAACGTGAACGGGGTGGCGGACGCTGGCGACGATTATCTCGGCAGAAAAGTTATAATTTAAAAAAATCTCTTTTATCTCTCTGACCAGGTCCATCCCTACCTGGCCGATATCATCAAGCCGGCCGATAAAAGGGCTGACGTAACTTGCCCCGGCTTTAGCGGCGAGAAGCGCCTGGTTGGCAGAAAAGATTAAGGTTGTATTTGTCCTTATTTTCTTCCCCTTCAAAATTTTTATTGCCTTAAGTCCCTCTATGGTTATGGGAATTTTAATCACGATATTTTTGTGAATCTTAGAAAGAGCCTCTGCCTCTTTAACCATCCCTTTAGCTTCCAGACTTATCACCTCGGCGCTAATCGGCCCGTCGACAATACCGGCAATCTCTTTAATGACCGCATAAAAATCCTTTCCTTCCCTGGAGACCAGGGTTGGATTGGTAGTGACTCCGTCGATTATTCCCCAGGAAGCCCCTTCTTTAATATCTTCGATGTTTGCCGTATCTAAAAATATTTTCATCTTATCCCCCCGTTTTTAAGTATCAAAGTGTCATCGCTCACTTCGTGAGCTCGTGTCAAAGCAACTCTGACATCGTGCCTGCCCGCCTACGTTTTGTGGCGGGACACTCTGACACTCTGACACTTTAACACTAACCTCATCCCCACCGGACTGACACCTTATACCGGTGAAGTTGATTCATGATTTTATTGCTAAGTCTTCTGTTGGTAACAATCGAATGAACTTCTGCCAGCGGACAAACTGAAGCAAAAGAAACCTGGCCAAAATGTTTCGCCGTGGCTAAAACAAAGGTTTTATCTGCCTTCTTAATCATCATCGCCTTCATCTGGGCGCCTAAAAGGTCATCGGTGGTCAAGCCTTTGTCGAAATCAAGACTTACACCGTCAAGAAAAGCCTTATTGACATGAAGGCGGTTTAAAGTTACCTCTGTTAAGGGGCCCTGTAAAGTAAATTCAGGAAGTTTTAAATTCCCGCCGGTGAGAGATAGATTGATGTTGCCTCTGGCGGCAAGTTCCATGGCAATTTTCAATGAATTGGTTATCACCCCAACATTTAAATCATTTTTTAACAACCGGGCCAGGGATAAGGTTATGCTGCCGCCGTCCAGATAAATACTGTCTTTGGGTTTAATTAAGGAAAAAGCCAGTTTAGCAACCTTGGAAATTTCCCGGTAGCTTTCTTTACCTTCTTCTAAATCCGAATAAAATGAGGCTTCCCAGGGTATTGCTCCTCCGTGCGTGCGCCGGAGGCAATAAGCAGACTCCAAAAGTTTAAGGTCTCTCCTGATAGTGGAAGGAGAAACAGACAATTTTCTGCTTAAATCGGCAACACTTACCGATCTTTTCTGGCTTAGTATCTCTTTAATTGCCTCAGTTCTTTCTCCGGATAACATTTTTTGCTAAAACTGCAGCCCCGATTAATCCGCCGTCTTTACGGAATTGTCCCGGCACTAGTTTAAGATTTTTTCGATAGACTTTCATAACGTGGGTCTGTAAGGATTTGCGGATGGACGGGAAAATAAACTTTCCGGCAAAAGAGACCCCCCCGCCGACAATAATCAATTCGGGATTAAAAATATTGACCAGTCCGGCTAAAACCATTCCTATTTTTAGGCCGGCTTCTTTCCAGATTTCTTTGGATAAGGAATCTCCCCTCTCGGCTGCTTGTTTCAAAAGAAGGGGAGTAATACTCCTTAGATTGCCCCGGGCCATTTTTTTTAAAAGAGACCTCCTCCCTTTCTTTATCGCTTTTTGGGCGATACGGGAAAGATAACTATTACCGACATAGGTCTCCAGGCAAGCTTCTCCCCCGCAGTTACATTTTTTCCCCTTGCTGCTTACCGGGATATGGCCGATTTCTGCGGCGGTGAATTTTCCCCCGTGAAAAAGCTCCCCTCCGACGATAATACCGCCGCCCACTCCGGTTCCTAGGGTAAGAGAGATTATGTTTGTTTTGCCTCTGCCTTTACCTAATTGCCATTCCCCTAAGGCAGTGAGATTGGCATCATTATCGACGACAGTAGGAATTTTTAACCGGCGCTGGATAATTTTAGCCAAAGGCACATTCTTCCAACCCGGGATATTGGTCAATTCGTAAACAATTCCTTGGCGGTCAACCAATCCAGGGATGCCAATACCAATAGCGGCGATACTTTTAGGATGAAGGGTTTGAGCTTGAAGAATCTTATAAAATTGGGAAACAATTGCTTCAATTAAACGATTTTTCCCTTTATATTTTTTTGTTTCAAAGGTTGCCTTCTTAATAATCCTGTAATTTAAATCGAAAAGGGCCAGTTTTGTTATTGTCCCCCCAATATCAATTGCAAATACATATCCCCGGCTCAAAAACAATTTCCCCTTTTTGGCTCTTTGCTCATAGATTTTCGCTCATAGTCGTATTTCTTTTTTTTGCTATCAGCCATGAGCCATTTGCCATCAGCCAATTAGCGTTATGCGCTAATTCATCCCTTCCACTTTATATCGGCTTTTCTCTCTGAAATAAAGCGGCAAACCCGATTTCTGCCTAAACGTTTAGCCTTAAGCAGCATTCTGTCAGCCCTGTTGATTAAATCTTCGGCAGAATGAGCGTCTTCGGGGAAAGTGGCTGTGCCGATACTTATAGTAACTTTAATCTCCTGCTCATAAGCTTTAAAAACATGGTCAGAAACTGCCTGGCGGACCCTTTCCGCCACATAATAAGCGCCATCTTTCCAGGTTTCCGGAAGCATTATGACAAATTCTTCTCCGCCGTAACGGGCGACCAAATCTACCTCCCTCGTATTAGCATTGAGAATTTGAGCTGTTTCTCTAAGGACCAAATCTCCCACCAAGTGGCCGTATTTATCGTTGCAGTCTTTGAAATAGTCTATATCGAGCATTAACACCGAAAGAAATAAACTTCTACGGAGAGAACGATTCATCTCTTCATGCAGCCTTTCTAAGAAATGCCGCCTTAAGAAACACTGGGTTAAACTATCAAAAGTAGCCATCTCCTGAATACGGGCATATGATTTGGCAATTTCTAATTCCATGCTGAACTGAGGAGCTAAAACATTTAATTTTTCCAGACACTCATCGTAATTTACCGTCTCATCTTCTTTATAACAAAAGTTTTCTAAAGTTAAAGCTCCGATTATCCGGCCGCCGCTTATTAAAGGGACCCCGACAAATACACTAACATCAAGAGGAAACTGTAACCGTCTCAGGACTGTTTCTTCAGTAATTAAAACTGGCTCACCGCTTTTAACTATCTGATCCTTAACCGAAGAATTAAACCAGCTTTCCCAATCAGATTTCATTTCTCCGTTTTTTAAATCAAAAAGTAAATAAGAAAGAAAATTCGGTTTTTTGCCTTCCCCGTTTTTTTGAATAAGTAGTTCGCCTTTTTCGAAATCGAACATTTTTTCTAACGTTTCTTTGACCATCTTCATCCTTGCCTGCAAATCAAGCGTCTGCTTCATTTTTTTTGTCTCTTCATAAAGCCCTGATCTTTCCTCAATGGCTGCCTCTAAATTTTTATTCGAGGCAGCTATCACTTTATAATTTGCCTTTAATTCGTCTAATCTCTCTTCTCCCCCTTCCGCCTCTAATTGGTATTGGTAATTGCTTCTCGCCCGGAAATGTTCATATAAAACGTAAATAGCGGTAGTAAAAATCGTGAAAAGGAAAAAAGCGAATAAATAGACATTTCTTAAAAACAAATACTTTTCGCCATTCAGCCTTAAATCAAGAAGGAAAAAAGCTATAGAGATTAATAAAATAACGCCGGCAAATTCAAGCATCCCCTGAAAACGATAAAAATACAAAACAGCTAAAAAAGGCAAGAGCAGCAAAAAGAAAAAAAGGCTGCGCCCGACAATAGAATTTTGCCTGAAGACAAAAAGAAAAGCGACAAAAATCACCGCTCCCGTTACCGGTATCAGCCACTTTTTATTTGCCAGCCAAGTATCAAACAATTCAACCATTACTCTCTTTTTCCTATCAGCAGTGAGCCATGAGCTAAATCCCATCAGGCGGCGCAGACTTTATTCCGTCCTTCTCGTTTAGCTCTAAGCAAAGCATCGTCAACTTTCTTCATCAATCCTTCCCGGGTTATTCCGTCTCTGGGATAGGTAGCTACGCCGATACTTACCGTAATTCTTGTTTCTTTCCTCCTTACATAAATAACTTCCCTTTCCAAAGAAATTTGGATATCTTCAGCGATCTCGATAGCTTTTTCCCTTTCAATACCGGGAAGTATCACTGTAAATTCTTCGCCGCCAAATCGAAAAACCTTGCCTTTTGAGGCAATTTTTTGCCTAAGGAAAAGGGCAATTTTCTTTAAAACGGTGTCACCGACAATGTGGCCATAGGTATCGTTGTAATCTTTGAAATGGTCGATATCAACCATTAACAGAGAAAGAGGTTTATGTTCTAAACTGGCCATTTTTAAATCCTTAACCAAAAGTTCCTCGAAATATCCACGCACATAAAGATCAGTCAAACCATCCACCGTAGCCAAATATTCGGTCCTCTGGTAAAGGCGGGCGTTTCTTAACGAAGCGGCGGCTAAATCAGCCAAAATAGACAAAAGCCGCAAATCCTCCACGGAAAAAGCCTCAGTTTTCAAACTACTCAGCCGCAAAAGTCCCAAAGTTTTGTTGCCTCTCAAAAACGGGTAGCTGATAATTGAATTTTCTTGAACCCTTTCACTATCCATTTGAAACCGAAAATCATTTTGGGCATCGGTAATCAGAAGCCCCTGGCGATTCTGCACCACCCAGCGCTCGAAAATAGTCTCTTGTTTTAATTTTTCCTTTACCTCTAATGCCAATTTATTATTTTTAACTTCTCCCTCAATCCGGAGGATTAAATCCTCCCGCCCTTCTTTAGTTAAGAATATTTTGAGATTTTCGCCTTTTCCAATCAACTCAAATAACTTAGCGGCCACCAGATTAAGTATCTCCTCAACCTTTATTGTATAACTCAAAATTTCGGCAATCTTGCTGAGTTGAGAAAATTTTTCGAATCTTTTCTTAAAAGCTAAAGTTAGAAACTTCTGCTTTTCGTATTCGTTTTTGAGCGTATTATAATCCTCGCGGACACGTTCAAGGTCTATAACTTCCTGGCTTTGCATTTTTTTCTCTTTCCCTCTTTGCTGGTGGAGAAAAAAGATAACACCCGAGAAGATAACTAAATTAAGAAGAAAGAACGGATTATGAGAAATGAGGAAGGAAAAAAAACTGACCAGAGATGCAAGAAGGCTAAAGATGGAAGCTTCGTTAAATCCTAAAAAAAACCCGGCGAAAATGATTAAAACGGCAAAAGATGAGGTAATAATCGGTAAAGCAACCTGGGAAAAAATAGTTTCCAATCCTCTGGCGACAATAATTAAGCGCAGCCAGACTATGGTTAAAGCAAGAAAAGCGATAATTGCCGACACCCAGCCGAAATAGTAATATAAGCTAGGGTTTTCCCTCTTACTGCTTTCAACCAACATAATATTAGACTATCACCTCCTCAGTCGCTTGATCGAAAAGATGGATTTTATTCATATCAAAAACCATTTCAACCTCTTGATTCTCGATAGTTTGATTATTGGAATCGACGCGGGCAATGAAATCCTGCTGTCCGGTTTTCAAATGGAGGTAAACCTCTGAACCTATCGGCTCGACAATATCAACATTGGCTTTGATTGTATTAGTTTGATGGGCCTCATTGGAAAAAACCTTATCGTAAATATCCTCAGGGCGAACACCGAAGGCAACCTTCTGATTGTCATATTTTTCTATTTTGGGGGTGAATTTATCCAGCAATTTAATAGCGAAATCGCCGGAATCAAAAAAGAACCCTCCGTCTTTTTTTAGGATTCTCCCGTCAATAAAATTCATCGGCGGGCTGCCAATAAATCCCGCCACAAATTTATTTGCCGGGCGGTTATAGACATTAATCGGCACATCGATTTGTTGAATAAAGCCATCCTTCATAATGACAATCCGATCCCCCATGGTCATCGCCTCGACCTGATCGTGGGTGACATAAATGATTGTTGCCTGCAGGCGCAGATGAAGTTTGCTTAATTCACTGCGCATTTGCACCCGTAATTTCGCATCCAGGTTGCTCAATGGTTCATCAAAAAGGAAAACCTTGGGTTTTCGAACAATGGCCCGGCCGACAGCCACCCGCTGCCTTTCTCCGCCGGATAGGGCGGCTGGCTTATTCTTGAATAATTTCTTAATGCCCAGGATTTCCCCGGCTTCGTTTACCCGCTGATTAATCTCTTTCCGCGGATATTTCTTTAATTCCAGGCCAAAAGCCATATTCCGATAAACACTCATATGGGGATAAAGGGCATAGTTTTGAAAAACCATGGCAATATTCCGATCCCTTGGCGGCACGTTAGTAACTACCTGGCCATTAATGCTGATTGCTCCCTCTGTCGGCTCTTCAAGTCCAGCAATCATTCGAAGCACGGTCGATTTACCACATCCAGAGGGGCCGACTAAGATAATGAATTCTTTATCCCTAACCTCTAAATTGAAGTTTTTAACCGCTTCTACACCATTAGGGAAAACCTTAGTTATTTCCTTTAAGCCGACATTAGCCATTTTTGCTCCTTATTTATAATCATGAAAGCCCCTATAAATGCAGACTACCTGAAAATTATACCCTATATACCACTGAAAGTCAATTTTTTTTACCCGTCTCTTTTTGCTGCCTAAAGGCACGGGCAACTTCCCCGGCTAAATAAAGTGAGCCCGTAATAAGGATTAAATCCTTGATTTTGGCCTGGTTTAAAGCATATTTTAGAGCCTCTTTAACCCTTCCCTTAACCACGCCGCTCCTGCCATATTTATTAAGGTTTTGAGAAATTATTTTAGCTGCCAGGGCCCGGCTGTTTTGGGGCTGGGTTATGACCACCCGATTAACCAAAGGAAGAAAAGCCTTTAAAATCCCATCGGCATCCTTATCTTTTAAACAACCAAAAATAAGAAAAGATTCTTTATACCCCCTTAATTTTTTCAAGGTTTTGGCTACGGCAACAGCCGCCGAGGGATTATGGGCGCCGTCAAGTAAAACCATCGGCCTGGTAGAAATCAACTCAAGTCTCCCCGGCCAATAAACAGATTCTAAACCCCTTCTGATTGCCTGACGATGAATTTCTATTCCGAAAAAACTCAGGCTTTCTACCGCCCCAATGGCTATGGCCGCATTTTCCGCTTGATATTCTCCCCCAAGAGACAATTTTAAATTTGAATAAATTCCCTTTAAGCCCTTAACCGTAATCACCCCACCCCAGGATTTAGGTGATTTGCCTTTGGGTTGAATAATTCGAAAAGAGAGAATTTTGATATCTTTACCAACTTTGATAAACTTTACCTTTTTCCGTTTACACCTCCCCTTTATAATCTCTAATATTTTGGGGTCTTTCTCGGCACTAATCACCACTCCCCCACCTTTTATTATCCCGGCCTTTTCTTTGGCAATTCTTTCTTTAGTTTTACCCAGGTACTCTGTATGTTCCAGACTGACATTAGTAATTACAGAAACCAGGGGATTCCCGATATTGGTAGCGTCCAACCGGCCGCCTAATCCCACCTCCATTACGGCAAAATCTACCTTTTTGGCGGCAAAATAATCGAAGGCCAAAGCCGTTAAGGCCTCAAAAACCGTCGGCCCGTTTTTCTCTCTTTTTAATTTACTTATAACCGGCCTTGCTTTTTCTATCCCCTCGGCAAACTCTTTTTTGGATATAAAGGATAGTCCTTTCCCTTTTAAAATAGCCAGGCGTTCCTGCCAATCGGCTAAGTGAGGAGAAGTAAATAATCCAACCCGGAAACCGGCCGCCTCAAGGATATAGGCAACCATAGCCGCCGCTGACCCTTTGCCGTTAGTCCCGGCGACATGAATAATTTTAAGTCCTTTCTCGGGATGGCCTAAAAAAGCGGCCATCTCTTTGATTCTTTCCAGCCCCAGTTTTATGCCAAAACGCTGCAGGCGGGCAAGTTGACTCACCCCGTTAGAAAATTCGCCCGACTTTTCTCTCTTCAAGTTAGCCCGTCCTTTCTTATTCCTAAATGTTTCCATCTTTCATGACCGTTTTGTAATTTGGGCGTTTGGCAGGTTTTTTTCTAACGGGGCAAGTTGCTTCAATGTAGTTCATTATTAAGAGAGGAAAATTTTGAAGATTTTCGTAATGGTTGGGACTAAGTCTTTACGGGAGACGATAAGGTCAACTAAACCATGTTGGAGCAAGAATTCCGAACGTTGGAAACCCGGCGGAAGTTTCTGCCGGATGGTCTGTTCGATAACCCGCGGTCCGGCAAAACCGATTAAAGCTTTAGGTTCGGCAATAATGATATCCCCTAAAGAAGCAAAGCTGGCCGTCACCCCGCCCATAGTCGGGTCAGTCATCAAGGATATATAAAGTAGTCCGGCTTCACTCAATCTGGCTACCGCCGCACTGGTTTTGGCCATTTGCATCAGCGACAGCACTCCTTCATACATTCTGGCGCCGCCGCCGGAGCCGGAAACGCTTATAAAAGGCACCTTTTTCTCAATGGCTTTTTCAATAGCCCGGGTTATTTTCTCGCCTACTACCGAACCCATACTGCCCATAATAAAATTAGAATCGGTGAGGGCGATTGCGATATCATAGGCGCCGATTTTCCCCTCACCGGTGATTACCGCCTCTTTGAGCCCGGTAGCTTTTTGGTCTCCGATAAGTTTATCTTTATAAGCTTTTGTCCCTTTAAACTCCAGCGGGTCATTTGATTCCATCTGGCTATCGTATTCCTTAAAACTCCCTTTATCTAAAAGATAATCTATTCGTTCCCAGGCACCTATTCTGAAATGATAATTGCATTTCGGACAAACCTTGAAGTTTTCCCTCAGGCGTTTATTGAAAATAAACTCTTTGCAGTCGGGGCAGCGTATCCAGAGCCCGTCGGGAATACCCCTTTTTTTAGGCTTGATAGGCGTATACTTTCTTTTAAACCAGCTCATTTTCCTCTCTTACCCCCGCCGTCAGCTCGAAGGTAGTTAGTAATCTACAAATAGCAAATTTAGTCACGAAGTTTAGTAATTAATGGATGGAGCATCGCTTGGATTTCATCTACCTGAGTTATTCGTTTGCCAACAATTTCTTTTGTCAAAAAATTCTTACACCTGGCGTATCTGCCTTTAGTTTCACTTGCAGAACCGCGAGAAACTCTAAAAAAATATTTTAATTCCTTACCTGCCTTTCTTCCATAGCCCTCTTCCATGTTGGCACATATAGAGTCTAAACTTCTAATTTGTTGTTTTGCTAATTCTCTTCAATCTTTCCCACTGTCCACTGCCTACTGTTACTATCTACTGTCCACTGTTAACTTTTTACTCACTGACTACTGCCCACTCCTTCGCCAAAGGCGAAGGTTGGAGCTGACGAGTGGAGTTGAACCACCAGCCTGAGCTTTACGAAAGCCCTGCTCTGCCATTGAGCTACGTCAGCAAATCTACCTTCATACTATACTGCCAAAAAATATGATTAGTGCTATTTAGCTAAATATTAACCTGTGGCCCTTTTGTAAATCCCTGAGCCCTTTTAAGGAAATCTTTAGCTGCTTTTAAAGCGAATTTAGCTCCTTCTTCCGACCATCTATTATAATAATCAGCATCTTCTCTTAGCCTCTTACCTTTTCTAAGAGACTCAATTAAACTACCCGGGAGTAATCTTGTTTCTACATAAAGAGCCCGAAGGGCAACAATTAAACAGTAATGGCTTCGTTCTCGATAATTCTTAGCATACAGAAGAGCCCTGGCGGAATGGAACATGGAATAATAGGACTGGACAGTTGACCATTTGTAATTTTTATTGTTGAAACTTCCCTCGGCAGCTTCAAGGTCTTCTTGAGCGGTTTTAATATCCTTTGCCGCAAGCGCCTTACCCCGGGGGAATTCCTTTATCTTGTCTCTTTTCAAACACTTTTCAAATTCTAGACTCATCCTTGGATTCCCACAGGGTTATGCCGTATTCTATCTCTTCAAAAAATACCGGTTCTTCTTTTTCCATCTCCACAAACTGAGTCGAATTACGAACAACGGGTTGAAGATTTCCTCTAAGGCTGCTTTTCTTAATGTTTTCTTCGGTGGTTTTTGGACTATTGGTAAGAATGAAAAGGTCAATATCGCTATTGGCTGCGTTTTCTCCTCGGGCGCAGCTACCAAAGAGAACTATTTTCTGGGAAAATTCTTTCAGTTTCTCTATCAGCGGTTGTAAGCATACTACTGTTCTTAAGACCTTTAACTGTTTAATAACGGGATTATTATAGTCAACGGAATAAAGATAAATTTTCGCTTTTTTTTCCCGAAGGACGAGTTTTTCTTTAGCAAGCTTGCGGAGAGAAAAATTGACCCCTGCCCTGCTCACTTTAGCAGCTTTCTCGATTTCCTTGGCCAGGAATTGCTTGCCTGGATTTTGAATGAGAAATTCTAAGACCTTCTGGGCGTTAGTTGATATAAGGCTGTTATTCATATAAAGTTCCAGTGTTCTATCTAAAAAATTAGATGTACATCTAAAATAATATATGATTGCCCAAGAGATGTCAAGAAGTTTTTCTCGCCGCGTTTACCTTTAAAAACACCAAACTTGACATCAATATATCAAAATATCCCCCAAAGTCAACTAAAAACTCAAAAGCTCAGCTTATTAACCCCTCCTTTGAAATAAAACATATATTCAATTTTTTGTAGCCTATATTTTATACCTAAACTCAAAGAAACTTATCTTTGACAATAAACCAAATCTATCTTAAAATGTAGCCGCACGGACAAATTTTATGAAAAAACTAACCCTAATCTTAAGCCTTATTCTCCTCTTCTCTTTCATCTCCATCCCGCCCAATTATAGGATATCCGATATCCTATAATTTTAGCGGCGAATAAATCAAATTACCTATCTATCCCTCCGCAGATTTCTTCGAAATCTAAGCGCTGAAGCCCCCTCCCTTACCAATCCAGCCAGCTTTCTGCCTGTCTTTTCTGCTATCTCCCTTAGGCAGAGTATCATAGTTTTCCTAACCTAATTTAGTCCCAAAATAAAAATTCGGCCTTCTAAACAACTTGGCCGAAACCTTCCCCACCTTCTATCCCCGGGCTGAGCTTTACACCGGTAGAAACCCTTATCTGCCGTCAGAGAAGTCCGCCGAAAGCATGGTGCCTATTTGCGGTGGATTATTTCTAACGGGGTTTACTACCCCCCTCCTGCCATTAAGCGGCAAATACCGGACTAAAAGACAACACAATGCTTTTAGCCATTTATAATAATTCCTCTGCCAGATACGAAACTTTTTCGTCCAACTGCTTAATTATTTTATATTGCTCCTCTAATACAGTAATGCCTCCGTTCATTATTAAATTACGCAAGCTGTCTTTATATCCGCAATAGCTAGATAAAACACCCAACCAAAACATAAACTTTGACTTTACATCCTGGTTTTGAATCAAGCTGAGCACGTTTTTTTCTGCTTCGTCCGCCAGAGAAAATGAAATTTTCTTAAACCACCTGAAAGTCGCATAGAAATATCCTAATTCCCAGAAAGGGTTTACCTCATTTGAGAAATAATCGAAATCTGTGCTCAAAGCCTCTATTCTATCAAAACTTCGCATAACTCTAAAATTCCAAATATGAGGGTCTTCAATACCGCAGCCATAGGAAAATTTATTGATTGAATGTTTAAGTTTCAATAAACTAATTCTAGTTTTGGGTAAAAATTCAAAACCGTAGGTAGAGTCTTTTGCCAATTCTAAAGCGACTTGAACAATAGAAGGAATCACGAATGGTTTATAACTCTGGTTAATAGAGTTTATCTCTTTGAGATATTCAAAGACAGAAATTAAACTTGAAACAAGGTCATTAGGATTATTTAGCAAATGATCTATCAAGAACTCTCCTATCCGTTCGCATAGCACAGTATTATCATAGGGGTATAAATTGACTATTTTGGGAAATAATTTGTTGCGGCACTTCAAAAAGGTTGTTGTTTCAATAAGTTTTAGATAATCGTCCTTTTTTGCATAAGTTGTAGAGACATATTGTTTAAATTGTTTGTCTATAATGCTGCAGACAATTTTAGCCGGCCATCTATTTTCGTTATTGAGAGGAGCTTCCATTATATATCCATATTGCCTTAAAGGAAAATGTGATTGCAGATATGGATTTTGTAATTTTTTATACCCCCTATCTAATAAAAAATCTATTTTACCTACCGCTAAATGGTTCATTTGCAGATACTTTCGCCTTCAAGTTCGGTTTTGGCCAGCCATAGAGGGCGGCACATCCCGGCAGAAAGGCCCCTTCACGTCTTCAGGTTATTTCAACTCCATGAACGTTTCCCTTATTAAATTTTATCTTTATAAAATCTGTCCAAAAGTTCTTTAATTAATCTTTTTCCCTCCTCTTTATCCTTTGCCAGCTTCCTGATTATTGCCTTCTGGCGTCTTATATATTTTCTAAAACCTTTAGCTAATTTTATCTTTGACATTGTTTACTAATTAAGCGGCTAAGTTTAATATCCCTCTACAGGCATTTCTTCTTCGGTCTCTTCATATAATTTTATGAAACTAGCAATCCTTTGCCCCTTTTCATCTACTAGATAAGCAATGTCAACCTCACTCCCAACGGGAATTTCCTCCCAGGAAGCTATATTTTCGAGTTCTATTTCCGGATGAATCAAATAAGTGACATTTACCTCTCGGTCGCTATCCCAATCACGTTCTTTTGTAGTAATTTTATTTGCCGTCTTATCTATAGCGGCTACTCTTCCATAGGCATATTTCATAGATTCGCTTTTTTCTTCCTGCTCCTGTAAAATATCACCCAAGATGTCTTCCTGAGATAAACACAAATTTGAACAAGAAAAAATGAAACCAACGATTGACATAAAAACCCAGCATTTATTCATATTGTTTACACCTCCCTAAATGTTATCTTTCGATTCTCTTGCTTTTTTAAGCTTGTTTAACTTAACTAAATCTTTTTTAAAAATTTCTAATTCCGACAACCCTGAAGTGATAGTATCAATGAGTCCCCGATGAGCTTTATCTTCAGGCTTATTTAAATGATAGTAGACATTAAGACCCTTTCTTTTGTCAATCACCACACCAGTCAAGCGTAAACGGGCAAGATGTTTCGAGACACTTGACTGGCTTGAGCCAAGGACTTTACATAGTTCCGTTACATTTAACTCATGTTTACTTAGCAAATTTACGGTCCTAAGTCGGGTATCGTCAGCCAGACTTTTTAGGATCTGGCGTACCCGTTTAATCCGCATCGGCTTGTCTCCCTTCCTTTCAACCATATGCCCATATGTTCATATCTACTAATATATGAAAAACCTTAGCTTGTCAAGTTTTTTTAATATGAAAGGGGCCGGTATTTTGAAGGCTTCTAAAATTCCCGCAGTTTAAGAAAACGGGATTTGGTCCTAAAACAAAGAATCGGCCTCACTTATATTTGGCCGAACATTCTAATTTCTATCCCCGATCTGAGCTTTACCCCGTTAGAAACCCTTATCTACCCTCAGGTAGGTCTGCCAAAAGCGTGGTGTTTATTTGCGGCGGATTATTTCTAACGGGGTTTACGAAAGCCCTGCTCTGCCATTGAGCTGCCTCAGCCGATCTTCTTTACTCTACGGTGACACTTTTAGCTAAATTCCTGGGCTGGTCGACATCACAGCCTCTCTTTACGGCAATGTAATAGGCTAAAAGCTGTAAGGGTAAAATGGCTAAAAGAGGTGTCAGCACCTCAATAGTTTCGGGGATATAAATGGTATAATCAACTTTTTTTTGGATGGCTTTATCACCTGCTGAACCGACGGCAATAACTAAACCGCCCCGGGCTTTTACCTCTTCAATATTTCCCAGAATTTTTTCATACCGCCTCCCCGGGAAAGCTAAAACAAAAACCGGCATATTTTCGTCAATAAGGGCAATCGGGCCGTGTTTCATTTCTGCCGCCGGATAGCCTTCGGCATGAATATAAGAAACCTCTTTTAATTTTAAAGCCCCTTCTAAGGCAATGGGGAAACCTTTGCCTCTGCCCAGATAGAGAGCATTATTCCTTTCATAGAGCCTCTCGCTTATTTGTTTAACCATCTCGGTATTTCCCAATATTTCCTTCATTTTATGCGGAATCTGGCGTAGATTCAAAATGAAGTCTTGAATCTTATCATGGGAAATGGTTTTCCTTATTCTTCCGAAATGAAAGGCAAGAAGATATAAAATCAATAGCTGACAGGTAAAGGCCTTGGTTGAAGCTACCCCAATCTCAGGGCCGGCGTGAGTATAGATAAGGCCGCTTGAAAACCGGGTAATAGAGCTACCGACTACATTACAGATAGAAACTACTTTGGCCATGAGGCGGCGAGCTTCGTTTATGGCCGCAATGGTATCCGCCGTTTCTCCGGATTGACTGATGCCGATAACTAAGGTATTTTCGTCAATTATGGGATTCCGGTAGCGGAATTCAGAGGCATATTCTACCTCCACCGGGATACGGCCGAGTTCTTCTATTATAAACTCTCCCACTAAAGCGGCGTGCCAGGAAGTTCCGCAGCCGGTAATAATTATACGGTTGATATTTTTAATCTCTTTTTCCGTTAGATTAAGCTCATCTAAAATTACCTCTCCGCTATCCGGGGAAATTCTTCCTCTTAAAGTCTCTTCAATCGCCCGCGGCTGTTCGTTTATTTCCTTGAGCATAAAATGAGGATATCCTGCCTTTTCGGCCATTTCCGCATTCCAATTTACCGTCGTCACTTTTTTCTCGGCCCTTTTGCCTTTATGGTCATATATCTCCACTCCCTGCCGGGTAAGAACAGCGATATCTCCGTCATTCAGATAAATAATCCGGCGAGTAGAAGAAAGGACTGCCGGAATATCAGAAGCAAGAAAATACTCTCCCTCGCCTAATCCAACTATCAATGGACTTTCCTTACGAGCGGCCACTAAAACATCAGGCTCCTGGCTGTAAAATACCCCCAGGGCATAGGAGCCTTTTATTCTACTCAGGGCTTTCTGGACGGCTTGATGTAAATGCATATTGGCTGGCAAAATCATCCGGTGGGATTCTAAGTATTTTTCAATTAGATGGGCAATTATTTCCGTATCCGTTTCTGACCTGAATTTATGCCCCTCTTTCTCTAATTCCTCTTTCAACGAAAGATAATTTTCGATAATTCCGTTGTGGACGACAACTAATTGTTCGTGACAATCGGTGTGAGGATGGGCATTTTCTTCAGTGGGCTTTCCGTGAGTAGCCCAACGGCTGTGCCCAATTCCCAGTTTACCTGGGAGAAGGCGGCCTCCTAAATTGGCCTCTAAATTGGCAATTTTTCCCACACTACGGATAAGCTTCAATTCCCCTTGTGACAAAACGGCAATACCTACCGAGTCATATCCCCGGTATTCTAATTTTTTTAAACCTTCAATTAATATAGGCAATGCTTCTTTTTCCCCGATATATCCTATTATCCCGCACATATCGCTCCCATAACTCTATTAAAATAAAATGGTGCCGAGAGACGGAATCGAACCGCCGACGCGCAGATTTTCAGTCTACCGCTCTACCGACTGAGCTATCTCGGCACCTTTTTTAAAACCTAAATTTTATTCTTACTTTAAAAACTTGTCAAGCAGTTTCTCTAAAAAATCACCCTCTCATTTTAAGCGATTCCCTTTAACAGTTTCCCCTCTGAGTGCTGGCAAAATTGCCTCTACCTCTTCCTTCCATTTCTTTTCTTGATCCAGCTTGAGGTATCTTTCTAAAAAATCAACTGCTTCTTTCTTTCTGCCTTTTTCCTGATAAATTTTTCCTAATTGATAGCAAACATCGCTATCCTCGGGATTAATCGACAAAATTCGTTTGAATTCTTTAATTGCCTTATTACTTTTCCCCTGGAGCTGGTAAACCTTTCCCCGTTGAAAGTGCTGGTCGACAGCCAGGACCTCGGCCATTCCTGCAGATTCAAAGATGGTTGGTTTGTTATGTAGGTCAGGCCGGAGTTCAACCAGCCGATAAATCAAGACGGTGAAGGTTAAAATAAAAGAAGAGATGACTACGGTTAGGATCCAGGAACTATATGTGGAAAGGTTAAAAGATATAAAAGCCACCCCGGCCAGGACCAGAGAAGAAAAAACTACGCCTCTTATATTTCTTCGAATTTTTCTCATCGCTCCCTACCTGAATCCGGTCAGCTACGTTAATCGTTCTTCTAATCTACTTCTTTTTAATTGTCTCCCAGATAAAAATAATAAACTTGCCCAAAATCCAGACAGCGAAAATAAAAAGAAAGACAATGACCATAAAACGCAGGGACCAAACCATGAGCATCAACAAAGGGAAAAGTAAAACACCTACCCCGGCAAGAATAGCCACACCAATAAGAAAGATAAGCCCGATTAGAAAAGCTCTCATTCCCTCTCCTTCTTTCTTTCGCAGAATTTAAAACAACATTTACACCGCTTACTTACCTAAACTAGGCATACCGGATTGAACGACAATCCGCAGGGCTTCCTCTTTGGTAAATCCGGCTTTCACCAGGGCAACATAATAATTTCTGGTAAAGGCGGCTAATTTCATCGCCGTTTCTTTCCTCGCCAGATAGGTAAGCATCACATCCATCATCTGTCCCACCATTTTACTCATTGCCGGGCCCATCTGCCGCATCCCCTGCATCGCCATCTGCATCTCTCTCTGCGTTTGTTCAGGAGTCTCTTCTACTGGCTGCGATTGCTGCTGGCTGTTCGATATCTCCGGGAAAAAGAAAAACAAAGCCATACATAAAAATAAACCGAAGCTAAGTATTTTTTTAAGCATTCATCCCCCTCCCTTCTTCGTTATCTTAAAAATGAACTGGCGGGAGCGACGAGACTCGAACTCGCGGCCTCCAGATTGACAATCTGGCGTTCTAACCAACTGAACTACGCCCCCTTATTAACAATCGGCAAATTATTAATTGCCAATGGATAATTATTAGCTATAAGCCGTTTACTATTTGCTAATCTGGTGGGCGAAGCAGGACTTGAACCTGCAACCTCCCGGATGTAAACCGGATGCTCCAGCCAATTGAGCTATTCGCCCATTTCCGCTTAAATATATCACACTAAAATACTAAAGTCAAGATAAGGCTTTCTCCGCTTTAGCTTGTTTTAATTCCTCAACCAGGCGATAAGGCGCTTTAAACTTACCCAATAAAGCCTTCCCCCGGGCCAAACCGTGGCAGTCTGAACCCCCGGTCATTAAAAGATTATATTTATAGGCTAAGCGTTCATAATGAAGGGTAATTTGAGGATCCTGAAGGCTATAATAAACCTCTATGCCGTCTAAACCATCCTGGATAAATTCGGGAATCCATTCATCGTGATTTAATATATAGGGATGGGCCAGAACCGCCAGACCTCCAGCTTCCTTAATTAACTTAACCGCCTCCCGGGGCGACAATCTGAATTTTGCTATATAAGCGGGTTTCCCGGCACCAATAAAGCGCTGAAAAACCTCTTTAACAGAACCGGCATATCCATAGGAAATCATCATCCGGGCAATATGCAGCCTTCCCACCGAACCAGGTCCGGAAAACTTCAATAAATCGTTAAAGTCTATTTTCATGCCGAGTTTATCTAATTTCTCTAGAATCATTCGGACACGCTCTAAACGCACCTCTTGCAATAATTTAAGTTCGGTTTGAAATTTGGCCTCTTTCCAATCGATAAAATAACCCAGAATATGAATTTCCGTTCCCCTCATCTCGCTGGTTAACTCTACCCCGGGAATAATCTCTATTCTATCCCGGGCCAGGCTGGCTGCTTCGCCTATGGCCTCGACAGCATCATGGTCGGTTATGGCAATTGCCGACAACTGCCCGGCTACAGCCTTGTTTATTACCTCTTCCGGAGTGAACGTTCCATCTGAGATATAAGTATGAATATGTAAATCGGCGTATTTCATTTTTTACCTCTAAAGCGGGATTTTCCTGTCTGCCCGGCAGGCAGGCCTGAGGTCTTGTTTATTCTATCCAGAATCCCGTTAACAAATTTCCCGGAATCTGCCGTGCTGTATTTCTTGGCAATTTCAATGGCTTCATTGATGCTAACTGCCGGCGGAATATCTTTTAAGTATAAAAGCTCATAAGCAGCAAAGCGTAAAATATTGCGGTCGATTGCATTTAACCGTTCGATCTTCCAGTGTTCGCTATATTTACAGATAAGAGGATCGATATCCTTTTGTTTATCGAGTGTCCCTTTGACTAACTCTTCTGTAAATTTCTTTGTCTCCGCCGGGATAATTTTCCCTCCCCAGAATTTTTTTGAATTCTTTCTAAACTTCTCCTTCGTCAAATCAATCTGGTAGAGAATTTGTAAAGCCAGTTCTCTGGCCTTTCTTCGACCGGACATAGTCTCTCCATTCTAAACCTCCCCCGTTAGAGATAGGCGCCCTTAAGCAACCGAAAATTACCCTTTATCGCCAAATAAAAGTTTTTATTCAGTAAGCATTTCGATTAAGCGCAAAAGCTCTTTTTATCTCTAAGGAAAGTTAGTTATTCTATCTGGCTATAAAGATTGACCATCTCAATGGCGGCTACAGCCGCTTTAAAACCCTTATTTCCTTCTTTCGTTCCGGCTCTTTCAATCGCCTGCTCAATCGTCTCGGCCGTAATCACCCCAAAAATAACCGGCAGGCCGGAATCTTGCGAGGTCCGGGCAATGCCTTTGGCAGCTTCACCGGCAATATATTCGGCATGACTGGTATCGCCGCGGATAACTGCGCCCAAACCCAGAAGCGCGTCAAATTTTTTCCCTTCAGCTATCTTTTTAGCCAGATAAGGGATTTCAAAACAACCGGGCACCCAAAAAACTTCTATTTCTTCTTCCCTGGCGCCATGTCTTTTTAAAGCGTCGACTGCCCCGTCAATCAGCCTTTGGGTAATAAACTCATTGAACCGGCTGGCGATAATCCCGTAGCGTTTGCCCCGGCTGACCAATTCACCTTCAACAATTTTCACCATTTTTCCTCCTTCCTTCTTTTTCAGAAAACAGATGTCGGAAAACAAAAGCTAGAAAATCTGTTTTCGGTCCTCTGTTTTCTGTCTTCTAGTCTATATTCAACAGGTGTCCTAATTTTTTTTTCTTGGTGGCCAGATAGCCTAAATTGTTCTTGTTTGGCTTTATCTCAATGGGAATACGCTCGGTTATTTTTAGCCCATACCCTTTAAGCCCAATAATTTTCCGGGGATTATTTGTCAGTAATTTTATTTTTTTCAGCCCCAAATCAGCTAAAATCTGGGCCCCCAGGCCATAGTCCCTCAGGTCAGCTTCAAAACCCAAATGGATATTGGCCTCGACCGTATCTAAACCCTGATCCTGGAGCTCATAGGCTTTAAGCTTCGGCAGAAGCCCAATCCCCCTTCCTTCCTGCTGCATATAAAGTAGAACTCCTGTTCCCACATCAGCAATTTTTTTTAATGACTGCCGCAGCTGTTCCCCGCAATCACAGCGTTTAGAATGTAACACATCCCCGGTGAAGCATTCCGAATGGACCCGGACTAAAACATCCTCCTGGCTATTTATCTTCCCGGCCACTAAAGCGATATGGAGTGACTCATCGAGAAGAGACTGATAGGTAATCATTTGAAAATTGCCAAATTCGGTCGGAAGTCCCGTGGAGGATACTTTTTTAACTAACTTTTCCCTTTGTCTTCGATATTCAATCAAATCGGCAATAGTGCAGATTTTCAACTTGTGCCTAAGCGCAAATTTCTTAAGCTGGGGAAACCTGGCCATGGTGCCGTCATCATTCATAATTTCACAAATTACTCCAGCCGGATATAACCCGGAAAGAACGGCTAAATCCACGGCTGCTTCAGTATGTCCAGCTCGCCTGAGCACCCCGCCTTCTTTACTTCTTAAAGGGAAAACATGGCCGGGAGAATAAAAATCCTCTTTGCGTGATTGTAGATTTAGAACCTTCTTAACCGTCAGGGCCCGGTCATGAGCGGAGATACCCGTAGTCGTCCCTTTTTTAGCGTCGATAGATGCGGCAAAATCGGTTTCCCGGGGATTAATTTGATGGCCACTCATTGGGTTGAGTCCCAGCTCGTCTAGCCTTTTGCCGGCTATGGCTAAACAAACCAGCCCCCGCCCATACTTAGCCATAAAATTAATCGCCTCAGGGCTTACTTTTTCAGCGGCTAAACAGAGGTCGCCTTCATTCTCGCGGTTCTTATCATCAACAACAATAATCATCTTTCCCTTTTTATAATCAGAAATTGCCTCAAGGATAGGCTGTCTATTCATTGGAAATCACCTCTTCATTCGGTTCAAATGTTTTTGAACATACTTACCCAAATAATCCAGCTCCAGATTAAGCTCATCGCCAACTTTTTTCCTCCCCAGAGTGGTCTCTTTCAGCGTATAGGGGACAAGGGCCACTTTAAAAAAACCGGCTTTTATTTCGGCAACAGTTAAACTTACCCCTTCTAAAGCAATAGACCCCCGGGGAACAATCTGTTTTAACAATTCTAAATTTGTTTCGAGCCATAAATGAACTTCCTTGCTTAATTTTTGTTTTTTAATGATTCTGGCTATTCCGTCAATATGCCCCGAAACCAGATGCCCTCCTAATCGCCCATCCAGTTTTACCGCTCTTTCTAAATTCACCTTATCTCCGCACTTCACCTTTCCTAAATTAGTTTTCTTTAAAGTCTCCTTGACTGCCTCAACCGTAAAATTACTTGAATTACACCTTACCAAAGTCAAGCAAACTCCGTTTATGGCAATACTATCCTTCACTCTTAAATCAGCTAAAATCTTATCAGCCGTCACTTCAATCACTCTAAGGCCAAATTGAGAAGAAATCCTTTTTACTCCACCTAATTCCTCGATTATTCCCGTAAACATTCTTTCCTCAAATCAAAAGGGCCAAGGCTATTTTTGCAAGGAACCATTTTTTACTATGGAATTAATAAAGTCCTTATTAAGTTCCCGGCATTCGTTTTCTTTAACCCCTAAACAGACTTCTATTCCCGCCTCTTGAAGAGCCTTAATCCCTCGGCCAGAATTTATTTGATTAGGGTCTATCATCCCAATGACTGTTTTTTGTATGCCGGCTTTAATAATTTCCGGCACACAGGGCGGTGTTCTGCCGTAATGGACACACGGTTCAAGGTTGACAAAAAGAGTTGCTCCCCGAGAATTTTTCCCGGCCTTCTTTAAAGCAGCGATTTCCGCATGTTCTCCGCCCAGATAGGCATGGTATCCTCTACCGACAATCCTTCCGTTCTTAACAAGCACTGCACCTACTAAAGGATTAGGGCTAACCCGGCCCCTTCCCCGGCGAGCCAGTTCTATCGCTAATTGCATATATTTATCGTTATTGGTCATAATTCCATTACCAATTGGGCAAAGGCGGATTTTAAAACCGCCAAAAATTCTTTTTGAGTCTTTTTTTTGCTTCGCCCAAGGCAAAAATAAAAATCCCGAAGATTTCTCTTCGGGGAAAAACTATCAAAGCTATTAAAATCTTCTCCCTTCTGGACTTTCACCCCGTTAGAAATCACCTTTAACGGTTACCGCCGGCAACCTATTTCTAACGGGGTTAACCATCGGCCCTGGATTCACACCAGGTCCATCCGCTCAAAGCTTCTAGCGGAGTTGCGGGCTTTCCTACTCTTACAGGACTACCGCCGGTCGGGAATTCCACCCTGCCCCGAAGATTTCCGCTTTATTCTAACACAAAAAAAAGAACTGTCAACTATTTTCTGCCGCTCGCCTGGATTCTGCCGCTTACGGCTTATTTCTTTTCAATTTCTTTATTAACTGCTTGATTCCCTTGGTTCTCTTTTTAGTCAATCTTCTGTTTATCGAGAACTCAAATTTTATGATATCTCCTTCTTTGGCCTCTTTTGGCAAATACTTCTCTGGGAAATTTATCTCCTGACCTTTTCTATCAAGTAAAACCGCCAGATTCTCTTCGAACCGGTCTATAACTAAATTAATTTTCCCCTTCATAATCTAATTACCATTCCCATCCTCGAAAGGATTATCTGAAGGCCCCAAAACATCAGAATCAAACCAGCAAAAATTTTCAAAACTTTTAAAAACTTTGTTTTTGGGATTTTCTGCGGGATGAATCCAGAGAACGCTCCTAGAACAAGCATGGGAGAAATAGTTGTTCCCAAGCCAAAGGCTAAAGTTAGAAGGACGCTTGAAATTAAATTAGTTGCCTTAATGAAAATATAGGCAAAAACAGCCATCAAAGGCCCGCAAGGGATAATCCCCATCAAAAGCCCCAGGATGAAAACCGTCTTCAGGTTATGCCTGGTCAATAATTTCCCTAATCCCGGACAAATATTTAATCTATGCTTTCCTAAAATTAGCAAAAAACCGATAAGGAAAATAAATAACCCGAAAAAAATCTGGAGTTCAAAATTAAACTGGCTTTCCAGGAAGCTATCCAGGTATATTTGTTTGCCTAAACCGAGGAGTAAACCGAATAAAATACAAATGGTAATTCTTCCCGCCGAAAAAATTAAAGTAGCCTGGAGTCCCTTTTTCCAATTTCCCGCAGTCCCTAAAACGAAGGGAAGGAGAATCGGCGCGCAAACCAACAGACAGGTGCTTGAACCGACAAAAATTCCGCCTAAAAAAAGTTCTAAAAAATTTTTATTCATCTCTTTTTTTCATGAAAAACCTGGGCGGTAAAAATATACACCTCGGCATTTTCCCGCCAGGCCCCTCGAGGAAGTCCGGCTTTTTCACAAATTCTTTCTAAAAATTCGGCCCGGTCCCAGCCGTATTCGGCGGCTACTTGAGGGAGAAGCAATCCAGAATAAATACCCCGGCGGATTACCAGTCCGTGTTTGCCTACTTCAATTCTATTTACATCGGCAATTTTTTCCAAAGGGGACAAAACAGAAATTTCGATTTCAATATCCGGAAGTTCCTCCTTAGTCACCGGGGGAAAACGGTGATCTTTAAGGGCGGCTGACAGGGCTGCCTGAGAAACAGCCTGATAAAGAGGCAAAACTGCCTCGGGGAAACCGATGCATCCGCGCAACCTTCCGCTTTTATTTAAAGTGACAAACGCCCCGCCCAACTTTTTAAGACCGTCACTTTTTACCTGAAACTCAGGGATATTCTCTCCTTCTAAAGCATTTTCAATAGATGCCCGGGCAATTTCTAAAAGAAGCCGTTGTTCTTCCTTATCTAAATCTGACAATTTTCCTTCCTCCTTTCTTACTTTCTCTGTTTTTTCTTCCCGGTAAAAAGCAATAGCGCTATAACCAACAACCCGTTCCTTATCTCTTAACCAAGGAGGGGCAGTATCTCCGGAATTGGCGTATTTTAAAATTCTCACCTTATCGGCTCCCAGCTCCTTGGCCACTTCCATAATTGTAAGTACACATCCGGCGCCGCACCATTCACATTGGCCTCTCTCAATGCTGTTATATAACCCCTGGATATCAAATCTCTTGATAAAACCGAGGCTTTTCTTATCAATAGCCGCGGCCTCTTCATAATTATGGTAATGGGACATATCCGAGCTGGCAATAAGAATAAAAGATTCCTCGGGCAGATTATTCAATATCGCCTCTTTTAAAATCTCAACCATATCCCATTTATAACTTCCCATCAGAATCGGCACAATGGTAAACCCCGTTAGGGAATCCCCTTTTTCCCCGGCGCTAACTTTACTTGTGCTTTGTGGCCCCGACCAATTAATATTTTTTTCTAACGGGGTAAATTCATTTCCCCAAATTTTCTGCAAAAAAGGAAGTTGAACTTCAAGTGAGTGTTCACCGTAATGGGCTAAGGGGTGAGTTCTTATTTTATCGGAAAAATCCAAAAATCTCTGAGCTAATACTTCGTTAATCGGCACCTGGCCCAAAGGCGTTTCATACATTCCCCGGGGAAGAATTGAAATGTAATTATAACGAAACTGGTGGCTGGGGCCGATTAGAATTACGGTTTTTTTTGGCTTATTCTCAATTGCCTTGTAGGCATAGGCGGCTACCGCTCCAGAAAAAGTGTATCCGGCATGAGGAACGATTAAAGCAAGCACTTCTCCCTGAAGTTTTAAATCCGGTGCTTTACCTAAATAACTTTCCACTTCATTAGAAAGCTTCGCTTCTTCATCGGAATAGAATTGCCCAGCTACGGCCGGCTTCCTTATACGCATCTCCTGGGCGCCGGCAGACACTAATATAAAAAAAACTAAAATTAAAACGCTAATTGAAGTGATTAAGTCCTTCATTTTTCATCTCTAATGGGGCCAAATTCCCGGGATGGCTTCCCCGCAAAACTTGCAAGCACCTTCTTTTATGTTATTCCGCACAATCAGGTAACCTTTCCGTTCAATAAGCAGCTTGCCGCACTTCGGGCAATAGGTGTTTTCCGCGGGATGTCCGGGAACATTGCCGATATAGACATAATGCAATCCAACTTCCTTGGCAATCCGGTATGCCTTTTCTAAAGTTTTTACCGGCGTCGGAGGCAAATTTCTTATTTTATATTCCGGGTGGAAACGGGAAAAATGAAGGGGAACATCCTTGCCTAAATTATCCTTAATCCAGATGCACATCTTTCTGATTTGCTCTGGCTCGTCATTAAGAGTGGGGATAACTAAATTGGTTATTTCAATCCAGACCCCTTCGCTTTTTAGTATTTTTAGTGTTTCCAAAACTGGCTGAAGTTCAGCCGAACAGGCTTTTTGATAGAAATCTTTAGAGAATCCTTTTAAATCGACATTTCCTCCGTCTAAATACGGCGCAAGCCCCTTAAGCGGTTCAGGATTGATATATCCGCAGGAATGAAAAAGATTGAGTATTTTTTCTTTCCTGGCGGCTTTGGCTATGTCGAGCATATATTCATAGAAGCTGGTTGGCTCGGTATAAGTATAAGCAATTGAAGGACATTTTTTTCTTTTAGCCGCTGCCACCACTTCTTCCGGGGGTAAATTATAGTTATAGGTGTGTTCAGGAGTAGTTTGGGAAATAGTCCAATTCTGGCAAAATTTACATTTTAAATTACATCCGGCGCTGGCTATAGAAAAAACCGAACTTCCGGGGAGGACATGAAAGAGCGGCTTCTTTTCTACCGGATCGATATGCCAGGTGCAAGGATAGCCATAGGTTAAGGTAAAAAGCTTTCCTCCCTTATTGATTCTTACCCTGCACCCCCCCCTTTGCCCTTCGGAAATTAGACAGCGCCGGGGACAAAGAAGGCATTTGACCATTTCATTATCTAATTTTTTATAAAAAGAGGCCTCTTTCAATTTAAAGAGGCCATAAAAAGATTCTTTTAAACCCTTAGCCAATACCCCTTCTGAGAAAAAAAGAAGTAAAGATAAGGAAATGATAAATAACCCGACTTTTTCTCTTCTCGTCATTCTGCTTTGCCGAGTCTAAATACATCTTTGTTTAAAATTTTTCTCTGTCCTTTTGATATTGGATTTTGCCTATGCTGAAGGAACAGCTTCTGAAGTCAAACTCGGTTCGGGCTTGCCTTGGGTAAGTTTAACTGAAACGATTTTGGAAATACCGGCTTCTTCCATAGTTATGCCGTAGATAATATCGCTGGAGGCAATCGTCTCTTTATTGTGAGTAATGACGATAAACTGGGTTTTGTTAGCAAAATCTTTTAGGAGAGAGCCAAAACGGTGAACATTGGCCTCGTCCAAAGCGGCGTCAATTTCATCTAAAAGACAGAAAGGACTGGGTTTAACTTTAAAAAGGGCAAAAAGTAAGGCAACGGTGGTTAAAGCTTTTTCCCCCCCGGAAAATAAACTTATATTCTGTAATTTCTTCCCGGCCGGACTGGCGACTATTTCAATACCGGAAGTAAGAATATCCCCTTCATCTTGAAGGATTAGTCTGGCATCCCCGCCGCCAAAAAGAATCCGGAAAATTTCAGAAAAATACCTTTGAATTTGAGAAAATGTTTCCATAAAAAGGGCTCGGGTAGTTTGATTAATCTCTTGAATCGCCTTAAGTAAAGATTCCTTGCTTTTTTTCAAATCTTCACTTTGGCTTTTAAGAAAATGAGAGCGCTCTTCCAGTTCTTTATGTTCGTCAATAGCTACCAGATTAACCGGTCCCATAGATTGCAACCGCTCTTTTAAAAAGTCAACCCGGGATTTCAGTTCGTCTATATTCTCTACAGATTCCTCTGTCTTCTCTTCAGGCAAAGAAAATCCATAGGTATCTCTAAATCTCTCAACTAAATTTTTAGCTTCGGCTTCAATGGTGGCTATGTCCACATCTAAACTGTGGCTTTCCTCCCGGGACAATCCTTCTTCTTTCACTAAAGCCTTATAGAAAGCTTCGTTCTCATTTAAAATGTTTACTAATTTTCCCTTTTCCCCGCGAAACCCTATAATCTCTTTATCCAATTCTTCCGTTTCTTTAAGCTGTAAATCTATTTTTCCCTTTAAATTTTTTATATTCTTTTTCAGAGCCTCTTTTCGTTCTTTGCGCTTTTCTAAATCCTCTTCCCAGCGGCTTATCGAGCTAACGCTTTCTTCACTTGTTCCTTCAAGATGGCTGGTCATAAAAAAGAAAGAGGTTTCTTTCTCTTTTATAATTTTTAATTCGGCCTTTAAATTTACTATGTTCCCCCGGATAGATTCCAGCTCGCTTTTTTTCCCCTCATATTCCAATTCTTTATTTCTAAGCTGAGATTCTACCTTCTTTATCGACTCCTCTTTTATCTCAAGTTCGCCAAGCAGCTTATCCTTCTCGCCTTCCAACCTTTGGGAAATTTCTTCTTTTCGTTCTTTCTCTTCGTCCTCTATTGCTTTTAAATTCCGCTTTAAAGAGCCAAGTTCGTTTTCTATTTTTTTAAGCTCGTTTTCCCGAGAAATAATCTTTAATATCTCCGGCGGGCTTCCCCCGGAAACAAAACCAGGAATTTTAATTAGTTCGCCCGTTAGGGCAACTATCTGCCAGGGTGAAGTTAAAAGGGTAGAGATTTCCTCCGCTGAATCAAAATCTTCCACCACCAAAACCCGGCCTAAAAGGTAATTGAAAAGAGGTCGGTGTTTGGTTTGGCAATCAATTAAATCTGAGGCTTTTCCGGTAACTTTTGGGTTCGCTGAAATCGAATCTGGAATTTTTATTTCAGTCTTTTCTGAGAGCTGCTCGAGAACGATAAATTCACCTCTCCCCATTTTTTCCTTTTTTATAATCCCCAGACCTCTTTTAGCTGATGAAAAGTCTTCAACCACTAAGGTTGAAAGATAAACGGATAAAGCTGCTTCAATAGCCAGACGATACTCCGGCCTAACCTTGAAAATTTGCCCAACTTTTCCCTGCGTTTTATGAAAATAATCTTCAAGCCTTTCGGAGCCTTTTAACCTTTTAAGTTCTTCTTCTTTCAACTTAAGAGAGCTGGAAACTTCGGTTTTCCGGGCATAAATATTTAAGAATGAATCCTCTAAATCTTTATTAAGCCGGGCAGCTAAAAGCCCCAGCTTGTTTTTAATCTGACTGGAAGCCCTTACTAAATCAAAAATTTCCAATTTCATTTCTGAAAGTTCTTCTTTGAGTCCTTCGCCTTCTTTGGACTTTTGAGAAGCTTCCTCTTCCAGCAAGGATAAATCCTTTTCCTTTTCTTTCTCTTCGAGGGCTAAATCTTTTAGCTTCTCATTAGCGTCTGCTAATTCCTGGCCTCTTTCTTTCTCCTTCTGGCTTAAGAATTCTAATTGCACCACTTTATTCTCTTCATCTTCCTTTATTTCATTTAAATAGCATTCGGAATCCTGAATTTTCTCTCTGAGGCCTTCCACCTCTTTCTTTTTAACTATATTTTGCGTTTCCTTTTTATTTAAATGGATATCTATTTCCGCTAAAGCCGGTCTTAATTTTTCGAGTTTTGCTTCTATCTGGCCAATTTTTTTTGCCAATTCCGCTTTTTTCTCCTGTACCTGAATATTCTCTTTATCTTTTTTCTTCAAAATAGATTCTAATTCGCGCCAGCGATTCTTGCCCAGCCTAATTTCTAAATCATCCAGTTCTTCTTTATATTTCTTATACCGCCGGGCCTTTTGAAAATGCCGGCTGATTGAATTAAGCTGCCGGTCAACTTCAGCAATAATATCGCCCAAACGGACAAGATTTTGTTCCGTTCTTTCCAATTTACGCAGCGATTCTTCTTTCTTCACTTTATATTTCATAATCCCGGCTGCTTCTTCAAAAAGTATCCGCCTTTCCTCCGGAGAAGAACTAAGGATTAAATCCATCTTCTCTTGATCAATCAAAGAATAGGCCTTTTTGCCCAAACCCGTATCCATAAAAAGTTCCTCAATATCTTTCAACCGGCAAAGGTTTTTATTTATATAATACTCACTTTCACCGGAGCGAAAGAGCCTTCGTCCGACGCTTAATTCGCTAAATTGAATCGGGAAAATACCCTGGCTGTTATCCAGGGTTAAGAAAGCCTCGGCTAAACCGAGAGGCTTCCGATTCTCGGTGCCAGAGAAGATTATATCTTCCATCTGGTTGCCTCTAAGCATTCGCGGGCTCTGTTCGCCTAAAATCCAACGGATGGCATCAGCGATATTAGTCTTACCGCTGCCATTAGGTCCAACAATAGCGGTAATACCCGGTTCAAAAATAATTTTGACCTTCTCGGGAAAAGACTTAAAGCCAAAAATTTCCAGTTTTCTAAAATACATCCCTAAACCTCAATTTGTTGAGTCACACCAGGCTTTCGACACTATATATGGTATATAATCCGGGGGGAGGTGTCAAGAAAAATTTCTCAGCGAAACAAAAAGTTGTTATTTTAAGCGAAGGGATACCCGTGAAGATCTATCTAAAATAAAAAGCAGCGCACTGGAAAGTAAAACCAGGCCCAGGCTGATAAGCTGAGATAAAGTAAGTGAGAAAAAATAGAAATTGGCTTCATAGAAGCGGAATTTTTCGATAAAAAACCGGAACAGGCCGTAAAGAAAAATGAAAAACCAAAAAAGCATTCCATCTTTTTTTACCGCATATTTTTTAAATCTTTTATCATCTCTCAAAATGATTAGTCCGACAAAAATAAAAAGGCAAAATAACGAAGAGTAGGCTTGAGTGGGAATAACCGGCAGACTAAATTGGCTGCCAGGCTCTATTAATCCACGGGATATTTGTTCAAGGCATACCGGGGAATTTTCTTTACAGGGAAAGATAAGGCCGAATTTTTCCGAAATTCGGCCAAAACAACAGCCATTTAAAAAACAGCCAATCCGCCCGATGGCTAAACCTAAACTGACGCTTGGCGCCGTCAAATCGGCAAATTTCCAAACGGATATTTTGTTTTTTAAAAGAAAAATAACCGCGGTCAGGCTGGCAAAGATAAACCCCCCGTAAAAAATTAAGCCCCCCTGCCAGATTTTTAGAATCTCCCCGGGGTGGCTAAAGTAATAGTCCCCGTAAATAAGAACATAAAAAATCCGTGCCCCCAGAAGGCCTGACAATAAAATACAGATGCTGGCATCAATAATTTTATCTGGATTAATCCCCTTTCTGGCAGCATTTTGCCAAGCCATATAAGTAGAAATAAAAAAAGCCAGGGCAACCATCACTCCATAAGAATAGATTGTCACGGGACCCAGACGAAATATTATCCGGTGCATTATCGTTTTACCTTAGTCTTCCCCTTATCGATAGACTCTACTATCTTATCCCTTTTTCCCTCTTCGACATTAACAAAACATAGACGCAGATAGTAGCTGTGAGTAGGGCTTTTTTCCGCTTTTACCAAACGGGCAAAAAGGCAAATAGGCTCTTGTTCCGGCAGTTTAATTTCAAGTTTTAATAGATTGTTACAGAGAAGCATCTCTTCTTTTAATTCGGAAACCTCTAGAAGCATTCCTCCTCCGCTTATATTCCGGCAGAGGCCTAAATAAGACAACTCTACCTCTATATCCTTTAGAACCTTAGGGATAACCGTATATTGAACCGGGAATAAAACATTAACTCTAGAATACTTTCTTCTTTCATGCTTTTTCCAGGGTTTCGCTCTGAATACCATTTTACTACCCTCCCTTAATTTACTCTACCCCGACCCAGACTCAACCTCTGCGAAGCCGATAACCAGAGTATCCCGGCGAAATAGAGTGGCGTGCTCGGAGGGGGTCGAACCCTCAATCTTCGGCTCCGGAGGCCAACGCTCTATCCATTGAGCCACGAGCACATCCAGTAAGATTTCTCACAGCATCAAACCCTTGTACCGAATATTCATTAGTCTATGGATGTTTATTTCCCCAGATCAGTTTTTATCCGCAGGAGATGCATAATATCCCGGCGGGTAATAATTCCCGCTAACCCATCCCCGTCAAGCACTGCCATACGCCCAATTCCTTCTTTGACCATCTGGTCTAAAACTTCTACTGCTTCCTCTTCGGGATGAACAGAAATTTGCGCTAACTCACGGTGCATTATTTCCCGAACCTCTACCTGAGACCAGCGTTCCGCCGGGACCTCTTTAACATCCTGTAAAGTTACCAAACCTAAAAAATGATTGTTTGAATCAACTACGGGAAAACTTTTAAAATGGTATTTTAGAAAAAATCTATCAACAAGTTGGGATAAAGACAAAGCAGCCGATACGGAAACAACCGGTTTCCGCATCATTTCTTGGACCTTGATTCCTTTAAGGATATCTTTAATCACCACCTGACGGTAACCGCTCTCCGCTGCCTGCTGCAAGAAAAATCCAATCAAAACTAACCAGAGTCCCTGTAAAGTATTTCTAAAAATAAAGGCATTCCAGAAACCGACAATAATTAAAAAAGCAGCAAATCCTTTGCCAATCCGGCTGGTTATTAAAGTCGCCAATTTTAAATTATTTTTTTTCTGCCAGATAGCCGCCCTGAGAAGCCTGCCGCCGTCAAGAGGAAAACCAGGGATAAGATTAAAAAAAAGTAACATACCGTTAATAACGGCCAGATACTGAACGATGGCTCTGGCTTCAAGTGGGCCGTTCCTGGCTTTAAGGAAAAATGTGAGCCAGGCAAAGAAAATTAAAAGTGCCAGGCTGCAAAGAGGGCCGGCCCCGGCCATCATAAATTCCACCCTGGGATTTTTCGGCTCTTCAGCCAGCTGGGCTACCCCGCCAAAAAGAAAAAGAGTAATCTTTTTCATCGGCACGCCATTTTTTATCCCTACCAGCGAATGGCTCAATTCGTGGAGCAGCACGGAAAGAAAAAGAAGGAAGGAAGAAAGAAACCCCATTAGCCAATAAGAGAACCTGCTTAAACCAGGATAAAAAGAGGGAAAATAAAATTTGGAGAGACTTAAAGTAACCACGACAAAAATTATAAACCAGGTATGGTGAACCTCAATGCTGATGCCAAAAACCTTTCCTAATTTTAGACCGCCATCCATTTTCCCGTCAGTCCTTTGGAGATTTTAAATCAGCAATAACTCTTTCTCTGATAGTAGCCACAATTTTTTCCCTGTCTTCCTGAGAACTAAACCCGGCGGCCAAACTATGGCCTCCGCCTTGAAATAAACGGGCTATTTCGCCGACATTAACCCTTCCGGTTGAACGCAGGCCTACTCTGAAAGTGCCCTCGGTTATCTCTTTTAAAAATACCGCCGCTTCCACATCTTTAACCGCCCGCAAAAAATCGATATAATTTTCTGTCTCGTGATATTCTATCTTAATTTTATCGAAATCCTTTCGAGTCAAATAGGAGGAAATAACTTTGCTCTTTTCGTCAAATTCCAGGCGGTCAATAACCAGAGAAAAGAGTTTCACGCTATTTAACGTCTGATTTTCAAAAATTTTTCTGAAAATCTGATATGGGTCAAGGCCGTAAGTAAGAAGTTCCTTGGCAATCTGAAGAATCTGGGGGGTGGTATTGCTGTATTGAAATCTGCCGGTATCGGTAATAACCCCCACGTATAAACAAAGAGCGATAGAATAATCCAGGTCTATTCTCAGCCGATTAGCTAACTGAAAAATTAAAGCGCAAACAGCCGCACTTTCCGGATTGACCACATTGATATCGCCAAAATTATCATTATCGGGATGATGGTCAATATTTACGAAAATACTGGCTTTATCAACTAAATTCTGTGTCACTCCCAGACGGCTTTGAGAGCCGCATTCTAAAGCAACAAAGACAAAAGGCGTCTGCAGATTAACCTTGGATTTCAGGCGGTTCACTCCGGGAAGAAAATCGTATTTAGAAGGTACCGCCGCCGGGTCAATAGCCACTTCCACTTTCTTTCCCATTTTCTCCAGGATTAAACGCAAAGCCAGTACTGAGCCTAAAGCGTCGCCATCCGGGTTCTCATGCGCCGCCAGAATAAAATTTCTATTTTTTTTGATACACTCGATTAATCTTTCCCAATCTTTAGCCAAACTGTTCTCCTCCCTTCAATTAATCTGCCGGATAAGCCTTTCAATTGTCTTTTCCTTGCCCAGCGCCGGCATAAATTCAATTAATTCCAACCCCTGAGACCGGCCGGTTAAAGCCAGCCGTAGCGGCTGATAGAACCTTTTCCCTTTGATTTCTATCTCTTCTTGAAGACGAATAAAGACCGACTTAATATTATCGGTGGTAAATTCGGATAATTCAGCTAATTTCTCCCTGAGCTTTTTGAAAATGAGCTGGCTATCGTCATTTTCAACCAATCTTTTCTCTTCGCCTTCAAGCTTTACCTCAACTAAGAAGTCTCTGAGATATCCAGGAATTTCGGAAAGCATTTTAATATAGGCCCGGAGAACCTCAATGATTTTCTTAAGGGGCTCTTTCCCTATTTTCAAGCCAGCTTGGTCTATAAAAGGTTTGGACAATTGATAGAGTCGGTTTAAATGAGCCTGCCGTATATGCCAGTTGCTTACCCAATTTAACTTTGCCAAATCAAAAATAGACGCCGATTTAGTCAATCTCTCGAGTGAAAAAGACTCAAGCAATTCATCAACGCTTAACAACTCCTTTTCTTCGGGATGTGACCAGCCTAAAAGGGCCAAATAATTTACTAAAGCCTCGGGTAAATATCCGCTCTGGCGGAAATGATTTATAGCCGTTGCTCCGTGCCTTTTACTTAAACGGCCTCCGTCGGGCCCTAAAGTCATAGACATATGGGCAAACCCGGGCAGAGGAAAATCTAAAGCCTCAAAGAGTAAAATATGCCGGGGCGTATTGGATAAATGGTCTTCCCCGCGGATAACGTGGCTTATCTTCATAAGAGCATCATCAACCACTACGGCAAAATTAAAAGTGGCCCGGCCGTCTGATTTAAGAATAATAAAATCACCAATGCTCTCTGTATCGAAAACGACCTCGCCTCGGACAATATCATGAATTTTAATTGTTCTTTTGGGAACCTTAAAACGTAAAGCCGGCTTCCGCCCCTCTTTTAAAAAGTCCTTTCTTTCTTCAAACGTTAATTTCCGGCAGCGATTATCATAGCGGGGAGTTTCGCCTTTAGCTAAAGCTTCTTTTCTCCGGGCTTCCAGCTCTTCAGCCCTACAGAAACACTGATAGGCTTTCCCTTGACGAAGTAATTCTTCTGCATGCCTTTGATAAATATTCCCTCTTTCTGATTGCCGATAAGGGCCGAACTTTCCACCCGCATCAGGACCTTCATCCCATTTAAGCCCCAACCAGCTCAGGTCTTCCAGAATACTTCTTTCTGATTCTGGACTGGAACGAACTAAATCGGTATCTTCGATACGCAGAATAAATTTCCCTTTATACCTACGGGCAAAGAGCCAATTAAAAAGGGCTGTTCTGGTGTTTCCTATATGAAGCAATCCGGTTGGACTAGGGGCAAAACGAACGCGAATAGCATCTCTCATAATTGATGAAAAACCCGAATGTGAGCCAATTATTCACCGATACCTCCACCTGCACGCTGGTGGCTTTACGCCGGGAAATTTCGAAAATTCAATTTCGCTGCAGGGGAAAAATTTCTCTGATTCGATACCTAAATTTCCAAAAAAGCAACGAGGCAGAAAACATCTTAATGATATACCCGGGGATAAAAGGAAAAACGCCTAAAGAAACTGCCTTTGAGAAATTTATTTTAGTTAAAAACATCAACTGGATTATTCCTAAAAGGTATAAAGCCAGACTGCCAAGAAAAACACTGAAGACTACCCAGGCAAACCCCAGGCGGTTAGAAAGTTTATCCAGAGGGATTAACTCGATAAGCCGGCCAATAATCCAGGTACAAGCGATAAAACCTAAAAGATATCCGCCGGTAGGGCCGGCTAAATAAAGCAAGCCTCCTCCCCCGGCAAAAACCGCTAAGCCTCCTAGGCCCAAAATAAGATAACCGATTTGACTAACAGCGCTCCATCTCCTGCCTAAAAAAAGCCCAGCCAAAAATACAAAAAAAGTCTGGGCGGTAATCGGTACCGGAGTAAAAGGCAGAGAGAAACGAATATAGGCCCCGAGAATAGTCAAAATTGTAAAGGCGGCCGTGCCGATAATAATACAGACAGTTTTGTCGGCAATCAGCTCTCTCTGCAGATTTCCTATCTTTGTTTCAACAGCCATCTCTTACCATTTATCCCGCTCGCCCCGTGCAAAAAGGACTCGCCACCCCCGCTTTTAACAGGGATTTTTGAGAGAACCTTTCTCTTTTTCCTTAATCAGCTTATATTCAATACTGTCAATTAAGGCTTCACAGCTGGCTTCGATAATATTTTCGGAAACACCCACTGTGGACCAAAAAACCTCCTGGTCAGTCGATTCAATCAATACTCTAACCTTAGCAGCTGTTCCTGCCTTGGCGTCCAAAACTCTAACTTTAAAATCAGTCAGATGCATCCCTTCTAAACTGGGGAAAAATTTCTCCAAAGCCTTCCGCAAAGCGCTATCCAGGGCATTTACCGGCCCATCACCTTGAGCCTTAGTTATCTCTTTTTTCCCCTTAACCCTCAATGTGATTGTTGCTTCAGAAAGCAGCCCTCCGCCCTGATTGACTACTTTGACCTCAAAACCCTCCAGTTTAAAAAAAGGCTGATACTTTCCCATGGCTTTTTTGAGCAATAATTCAAGCGAAGCCTCAGCCGCCTCAAACTGATAACCTTGATATTCTAAGTTTTTTACCCTGTCTAAAATCTCCTGGGTCTCTGGTGTTTCTTTAGTCAAATCTAAATTTAACTCTCTGGCTTTGACAAGGATATTGCTCTTTCCGGAAAGTTCGGAAACTAAAATTCTGCGGCGATTACCCACTAAACCGGGGTTGATATGTTCAAAAGAACGCGGATTTTTTTTTACCGCATCTACATGCGTCCCTCCCTTATGAGCAAAGGCGCTGTCACCCACATAAGGTTGATTCTCTACAGGGATAAGATTGGCTACCTCGTTGACAAAACGGGAAACTTCCCGGAGGTGCCGCAATTTTTCATCGTTCAGGCAGTCAACACCTAACTTCAACTTTAAATTGGGAATAATCACACAGAGATCGGCATTCCCGCAGCGCTCTCCACAGCCATTAATTGTTCCCTGTACCTGAGTTACTCCTGCCTCGACGGCTGCCAGGCTGTTGGCTATGGCCATACCGTTATCATTATGAACGTGAATACCTAAAGGGACTTTAGTCATCTTCTTCACTCTGCTGACAATCCTTCGAATCTCCCCCGCTAAACTGCCGCCGTTAGTATCACAGAGAACCAGCCAATCAGCTCCGGCAGCCTCAGCCTTTTTTAAAGAACTTAGGGCATATTCTTCATTGTCTTTGTATCCGTCAAAAAAATGTTCGGCATCATAAATAACCTCACGGCCATTCTTCTTTAAAAAAGCGATAGAATCATAAATCATCGAAAGATTTTCTTCTAAAGTAGTCTTAATCACCTCTTTAACATGTAAAATCCAACTCTTCCCAAAAATGGCAACCGCCGGGGTCTCTGCCTCCAGGGCTTTTTTTAAATTCCTGTCTTTTTCAGAAGTAATATTCGTCCTTCGGGTGCTGGTAAAAGCAACCAGCTTAGTATTTTCAAAAGATAACTTCTTGGCTTCCTTGAAAAAATCAATATCCTTGAGGTTGGAACCGGGCCAGCCTCCTTCGACGTAGTCAATCCCGAACTCGTCGAGTTTTTTCAGAATTCGAAGTTTATCCTTGACCGAAAAGGAAATTCCTTCGCTCTGGGCCCCATCGCGAAGAGTAGTGTCGTAAAGTTTAACTTTATTCATCTCTCTATTTTCCTAAATTGAATTTTCGATGTATTGACTGAACTGCCTTTTTTAACTCCCTTTCCCTGATTACACAAGAAATCTTTATTTCTGAAGTGCTGATCATCTCTATGTTAATCTTTTTGTCCGCCAGAGCTTTAAACATTTTCGCGGCCACTCCGGCATGGGTACGCATCCCTACTCCGACCAAAGAAATTTTGGCTATTTTGTCGTCGGCAATCACCTGTTTCGCCTTAAGACGCTGTTTAACCTTTCTCATCACCTCTAAGGTCTTTTTTAAATCATCGCAGGATACGGTAAAGGAAATACTATTTTTCCCATTCTTACTGGCGCTTTGGATAATCATGTCGATATTAATATTTTTCTCGGTTAAAGCGCCAAACACATAAGCAGCAACCCCTGGCCGATCCGGAAGGTCAACAATTGAAATTTTCGCCTGATTCTTATCATAGGTAACACCGCTAATAACCACCTTTTCCAGCATCTTCTTTTCTCCTCCTATTAAAGTCCCCGGCCGGTTAATTTTTAAACTGGAACGAACATGAATAGGCACATTATACTTTTGGGCGAAACCTAAAGAGCGAGCCTGCATCACCTGCGCTCCGGAACTGGCCATTTCTAACATCTCTTCATAAGAAATCCGTGGAAGTTTTTTTGCCCCGGGCACAATTCGGGGGTCAGCGGTAAAAACCCCATCGACATCAGTAAAGATTTCACAACATTCGGCCTTAAGGACCGCGGTTAAAGCCACCGCGGTTAAATCTGAACCACCTCGTCCTAATGTGGTAATATCCTTTTTACTCTCGCCCTGGAACCCGGCCACAACAACGATATAATCTTCATCGAGAAGCTTCCTTATCCTCTCGGTATTTATCTTCTTGATTTTGGCTTTGGTATGAGATCTATCAGTCACGATACCCAACTGATGTCCGGTTAAAGAAATTGCCTTGGCCCCCAAATCATGCAGGGCCACGGTTAATAAAGAAATAGAGATTTGTTCACCGGTTGAAAGCAGCATATCCAATTCCCGGGACGAAGGGATGGAATTACCCGCGGTGACTAAAGCCGCTGAATATAAATGATCGGTCATTTTCCCCGGTGCGGAAACAACTACCGCTACTTTATAGCCCTTTTTGCGGGTCGAGATAATCTTCCGGGCCACCTTTTTTATTCTCTGAGGATTAGGATTAGTCAGAGAATCAATATCCATCGACGACCCGCCGAATTTCTGAACAATCACTTTCATCAATATCCCTCTATCGGCGTTTTAAGGTGACAAAATAAGACATCAGATTATACCCCTTATTAAAGCGGATACGGCTAAGGTGAGCCTGCCTTTCTGAAAAAGCTTGAAAATTGTTTTTCTTCACCCCGTCTCCCCAGATAACAAAAGGCACGGCATCCCGGGTATGGGTCCTGAGGGCAATTGGGGTGGGATGATCGGGTAAAACCATAATCCGGGAATGACGAAACTTTCCCAGGCCGGCTAAGATTTTTCCCAATAGCCTCCGGTCAAAATCCTCGATGGTTTTTATTTTGGCTACAATATCTCCATTATGCCCGGCTTCATCCGGGGCTTCAACATGAACAAGAACAAAATCAGTTTTGACAAGACCGTTTAAAGCTGCCTCAGCTTTACCTTCATAATTGGTATTGTAATAACCGGTGGCTCCGGGCACGTTAATTACCTTAAGGCCGAGAAATTTAGCCAGACCTTTTATTAAATCTACCGCGGAAATTACCCCGCCTCGCAAGCTGTATTTTTCCCAGAAACTGGGAAGTTTCGGAGCTTGCCCCTGTCCCCAAAGCCAGATCATATTGGCTGGATTTTCACCCAAATCAATCCTCACCCGATTTATATCATGATTCTCTAGAAGCTCTCGGGAACGCTCGGTAATTTTTCTGATTATAGCCGCGTTTTCCCCTTGAGGCAAAAATTCTTTATAGGGCTGATTTAAAATATCATGGGGCGGATAACATTTTATTTTTTCGATAGCATTTTTTTCTTTTTTAATTTTTTTAAAAATTTTATCCTTTAGCAATCTTTCCTGATTAGGAGAATCTTCCTCAAAAACCCTCCTTTTGATAATCATTAGATTTCGGTAGCTCACCCCGGGGTAAAAACGGATATCTTTGCTTCCTAAATTTTTATTAATCATCTTAATTAAAATCTGCGCTTCTTGGTCCTGAATATGACCGCCGCTATAATCAGTCAAAAATTCATGGTCAACGGTGACCAAATTACAGCGAAAAGCTAATTCTTCATCACTTAACTTTATCCCATGACTGGCCGCCTCCAGTGGCCCCCGGCCGCTATAATACTTAACTGGATTATATCCCAAGAGAGAAAGAGTAGCCACATCGCTTCCGGGTGTCATTCTCGCTGGAACATTCTTTGAGGTCCCAATCTGTCCTTCCCGGGCAAGTTTATCCAGGTTAGGCGTTTTCGCTACCTCAAGCGGCGTTTTGGAATTTAGCGCCTTCAAAGGATAATCAGCCATCCCATCTGGAATAAGAACCACAAATTTAGTTTTCATCTCTCTATCCCTTAATTCCGATTTCTTTCATTACTGCTTTTAACCGAGCCGGGATAACCCTGGGCTGCTCAACAGTTTTTATCGCCCGGTCCGGATCCTTCAAGCCGTGTCCGGTTAGAATACAGACAACCACTGGCTTTCTGCCCAAACGAACGGCCTCCTTCTTAAAATATTGGCTCTTTTTTAATTTAATTACGCCGGCTAAAGAAGCCGCCGAAGCCGGTTCAACAAAAATCCCTTCAAATTTGGCTAAAAGTTTATAAGCTTCAACAATCTCCTCGTCAGTAACTTTATCGATTAATCCAGCCGATTCATCACGAGCCGCTTCGGCCCGCTTCCAACTGGCCGGATTGCCGATTCTAATAGCCGTGGCAATCGTCTCTGGATTTTTAACTATCTTTCCTTCGACAATCGGAGCCGCACCCGAGGCTTGAAAACCTAACATTTTAGGCAGCCCTTTTATTTTACCCTTCTTACGGTACTGTTTATACCCCATCCAGTAAGCAGTAATGTTTCCCGCATTACCCACCGGTATAGCTTGAAAATCAGGCTCCGTTTTTAAGTGGTCGCAAATTTCGAAAGCAGCCGTTTTCTGTCCTTCAATTCGATTAGGATTAAGAGAATTTACCAAAGTTATCGGATATCTTTCGGTAATTTCCCTCACCAGCGAGAGAGCTTCGTCAAAATTACCCTCAATGGCTAAAACCTGAGCCCCATGGATCAAGGCTTGGGCAAGCTTCCCCAAAGCAATGGCCCCTTTAGGAATCAAAACGATGCATTTCATTTCCGCTTGAGCCGCATAGGCGGCTGCCGATGCCGAAGTATTGCCGGTCGAAGCGCAAATTACCGCTTGTCTTCCCTCTTCTTTCGCTTTAGAAATAGCTACCGTCATCCCCCGGTCTTTAAATGAACCGGTGGGGTTTAATCCTTCGTATTTAAGATAAAGATTAATCTCCCCTTCTAAATATTGAGATAATTTGCCCGCTGGTATAAGCGGCGTATTTCCCTCCTGCAAAGTAATAACAGGGGTTTTTTCGGTAATCGGCAAAAACTCTTTATAATGTTTAATCACCCCTGGCCAAAGCATTCTATCTCTCCTACGCACACCACCTTACAGATTTTACCTGCAACTTCATCATACTTAGCAATTAACATCTTCTGTTTTATGTGTTATGTGTAAAGTGTTATGTATTTTTGAAAAAATATTCAAATTTTTCATTACACATTTCACATTACACATCACACAATCTTTTAGTACGGCAATTCATGGTCATCAAACAAATCTTCGCTATCATTAGTACCTATACTGCAGGTTGGGTTTTCACTTACTGTTCCCAGGGTATATTCTCCTTCGGACGGACAAACCGGCGCTATCTTTATAAAATCTGACACTAAATCTGACATATAAACCTCTGTGGCCAATCCTGCCCCGGATGACCAAGCCCAGCGCTCCTTGGCCGTTTCCATTTGTCTAAGCTTGGCTACACAAAGTTTGGCACTGGCCTCTTCTCTCGCCCTCAAAAAATTAGGCAAAGCCACCGCAACAATTAAAGCAAGGATACAGACAACAATCATTGTTTCAACTAAAGTCAACCCCGCATCTAATGAAGGGGGGTTCTTGCTTTTCAATCTTTTACCATCCAGATGGATAAGAAATCTGCCCTTTACTTTTGACATTTTTATCATCTGCTCTTTTTAAAAAATAGGGCTATCCGGTATTTTTTTAAATTTCCTCTACTCGGATAGAAACTGTTTTACCTTTAACCACATTAAGCTTATTTATTGCTTCTAAGGCCTGCCGCATATTTTCTTCAAAAGCCTGATGAGTCATCATCACAATTGGAACCGTCCGCCCCTCTCTTCTTTCCTTTTGCATCACTGAGGCAATACTAATATTTTTTTCACCCAAAATTCGGGAAATTTTAGACAAGACTCCGGGTTTATCCAGGGTACTAAACCGGATGTAATAACGTAATTTCAATTTGTCTATACTGGTTGCTGTTTTAGAAGGTAAATTATAGAAAAAAGAGTTGGCTTTCCTATCTTTTCCGAAAGCCAGGGTTTTAGCAATACTGCAAATATCACTGACTACCGAACTGGCTGTCGGCAGTTGTCCGGCTCCGGCCCCATAAAAAATAAGTTCGCCGACCTTATCTCCTTTAAGGGAAACGGCATTAAAAATTTGTTTTACCGAAGAAAGAAGATGCCCAGCCGATAATAAGACCGGATGAACCCGGGCTTCAATCTGGCTGCCTTTTTGTTTGGCAATGGCTAAAAGTTTAATCACGTACCCCAGCTCCCGGGCATACTGGATATCTTTTGGGGTAATGAAATCAATCCCCTCAACATAAATATCGTCTAAACTAATGAAACTCCCAAAAATTAATGAAGCCAGAATTACTAACTTATGAGCCGAATCTAACCCGCTGATATCTAATGAGGGGTCAGCTTCGGCATATCCCTGTCTTTTTGCCTCCTCTAAGGCTTCGGCGAAGGAATACTTTTTTTCCTCCATCTGGGTAAGGATATAATTAGAAGTGCCGTTAATTATTCCCTCCAATTTTTCAATCCTGTTCGCCAGCAGACCTTCTTTGATAGAGAGGACTAAAGGGATCCCTCCGGCGACACTGGCTTCAAAACCAATCTCGGCATTATTTTCCCCGGCTAATCTGAAAATTTCTTTTCCATGCTTCGCCAATAAGGCTTTATTGGCGGTTACGACCGCTTTCCCCTTTTTCAAAGCAGTCGTTATATATTGCTGGGCAGGCTTTTCTCCTCCGATTAATTCGACGACAATATCTATCTCGGGATCAGAAAGCACCTTTTGAACATCCCGGCTTAAGATTTTTTTATCAACCTTAACCGGCCTTTCCCTTTTCAGGTTTATATCCACGATAGACTTCAGGCAAATATCGGCGCCTGCTCTTTTCGAAAGATATTTCTGCCTTTCCTGCAGAATTTTTACCACACCGACTCCAACTGTCCCCCAGCCGATTAAACCGATGTTGATTTTTTTCTTCATCTTCTCTCCCGTTTTAAAAACAGACAGCTGTCTAATTTTTTCTGGTCGGGGCGATCCGATTCGAACGGACGGCCTCTCCCACCCCAAAGGAGTGCGCTGCCAAGCTGCGCTACGCCCCGCTGTTTCTATTTTGCCGGCGATAACATCCCTTCAATAAATTTCAATCCTCTTCTTACCCGCAAGAGCAAACTCTTATAGTCGCTATCTCCCCCCTCCTTCTCATTCCTGTTTCCTTGAGCTATCTTCTTCTTTGCTCCGGCTAAACTATAGAGTTCGTCATATAAATACCCTTTAATCCTTAAAAATTTCTCAAGCTCTCCCCGGTGATATTTCTGGGAGGGCCTTCTTTTCCTGCCTTTTTTTCTAACCTTAAACTCTTTATCCCAGTATCTGAGGACATAAGGTTTTACCTCTAAAAATTGACTTGCTTCTCCTAAGGTATAATATAGCTTTTTAGGTAAATTTTTCTCTATTTTTCTCATTCTTTTTCCGGCTTAGCCCGGCGGGTCATTAAATCTTTAACCGCCTGCCGCGGAGACTTCCCTTCAAAAAGCACCGCTTGAACTTCGGCGGTTATCGGCATTTCGATTCCTAACTTCCGGGAAAGTTCATAAGCTGCCCGGCTGGTATTTACTCCTTCAACAACCATCTCTGTCCCGGCCAGAACCTGCTTAAGAGTTTTCCCCTGCCCTATTTCTTCTCCAAGCCGCCGGTTACGGCTGTAGGGACTGATGCAGGTAGCAATCAAATCTCCGATGCCGGAAAGCCCGTTAAAGGTGGCTGAAGCAGCTCCTAAAGCTACCCCCAGTTTTCTTATCTCCACTATTCCCCGGGTTAAAAGAGCCGCTTTGGTATTGTCTCCAAATCCCAATCCGTCAGATATTCCCGCCGCCAGGGCCACAATATTCTTAAGGGCTCCTCCTAATTCGACACCGGTCATATCTGAACTGGTATAAACCCGGAACTTTTCCGTCATAAAAAGTCTTTGAACAATTTCGGCGCACTCTAAAGATTGAGAAGCGGCCACTACCGAAGTAGGAATTTCCCGGCTAACCTCTTCGGCATGGCTTGGCCCGGATAAGACGGCCAAATTCCCCTTGCCTAATTTCTCCTGAATAATCTCGCTTAATCTTTTCTTGCTATCTAAGTTTAATCCCTTGGAAACAGAAACTAAGAAAATACCCTTTTCTAACTTTTCCTGAACCAGCCTTTGAGAAATTTCTTCTACCGCAAATGAAGGCACGGCAATAACAATAACTTCAGCTCCATCTAAAGATAATCGGATGTCGGAGTGAATCGAAATATCCTGCGGGATTTTTATTCCGGGAAGAAATTTCGGATTTTCTCTTTTTTCGTTTAGAACTTTAGCGTAATCGCTGAATTTCTCCCAGAGCGAAACCTTATTTCCCTTTTTATGAAGAAGAATTGCCAGGGTAGTTCCCCAGCCGCCGGCTCCTAAAACACAAATTTTATATTTAGCCACTTTTCGAAAAGGTGAGTTTCCTTTCTTGGTGCCGAAATAACCTTTTGATATTTTCCTGGTGCCGCCAAAGGATAAATATTCCTAAAATCAAACCGTATCCTATTAGGTGCTTGCCATCTAACCAGGAAAAGTACAGCCAGATGAAAAAAGGCAAAGCTATCGCGGAAACGACTGAAGCCAGGGAAACATACCGGCTCAAAACCAGCACCAAAAACCAGACTAACATTACTGATAGCGCCACCTGGGGAAAAAGGGCTAATAAAACTCCTAAGGTAGTCGCCACCCCTTTACCGCCCTTGAATTTAAGAAAAATAGGCCAATCATGGCCGGTTACCGCGGCCAACCCAGTTAATAGAGATAAAGTTTCCAATTTGGGTAAATATCCGATTCCCCATGTCTGGAATCTGTACTTAGATAACCAGGCTACCAATAAAACCGCCAGGAAACCCTTAGCCATATCAATAATCAGTGTAATTAAGCCTGGTAAAAGCCCCAAAACACGCAGGGCATTGGTCGCTCCGACATTACCGCTGCCGAGTTTACGAATATCCGTATGACTAAACAGTTTGCCAATAACATAGGCAGTGGGAAAAGCGCCGGCAAAATAGCCAAAAAGCGCCGCCAATAAAGCCGAAAAGGATACACTCATTTATTTTCGTTCAGCAGTTTACTTCCCTGATAGATATAGTTGAGCCCGGAAAGAACAGTAAACAATACCGCCAGATACCAAAAAAGATAAGAAAATCCAAAATTTAAGAGGATACTGATTACTGTCGCCATTTGAAAAAAAGTAGTAATTTTCCCTAAATGACTGGGATGAACATCCAGATGCCCGGTAATAAATTGAATTACCACCGCTCCCAAAACAATAATTATATCCCGGCTAATCACGGTTATTACCACCCAGTCAGGTAAAACTACCGTTAGTTTCGACTGGCTTAACGAAATAAAAGCGGTAATCAAAAGAATCTTATCGGCTAAAGGGTCGAGGATACTCCCTAATTTTGTTTTTTCCCTTTTTGCCCGGGCAATTATTCCGTCGATAAAATCAGTCAACACCGCTGAACAAAAAATAAGTAAAGCGATTATTCTAAGGTGCTCTTCGCCCGGCCCGTAATAGATGATACAGGTAAGGAAAAAAGGCACTAAAAGTATCCTTAAAACAGTGAGCTTATTGGCTAACCGCATTTTTCTACCGATAAAAAGCAAGCACCTCTCTTAATTTATTCCCATCTAATTCCAATTCAACCATAATCTTGTTGCCTGATAGATACTTCTTTCTTCTTACCCGGGCTTGCTGGATTAAATTAAGAACCTCAAGTTTTACCTGCGGTTTTTTTCTCATGATAGTGCCGACTCGACGCCAGGGGGTAATATACATATCTTCAATTTTCGCCATCAGGTTGAAAACGGCTTCATTAAAAGCCTCTTCGTCGGCTAAACGGCGCGCCTGTTCAGCATTATCCATTTGAAGATGAGCCACTGCTTCCCCTTGCGCCCTGATTTTTGAAGGGATAGCTTCCTTAAATGTATAAGCCAAAGGAATACAACCCTGCGTAAAAACAATCAGGAAAAAAAGTGATTTAAGTTTTAATTTATTCACTGGTTTAAATACCTACCAGTTTTGATAAATGCTCTTCCGCCGGTTTAAATTTCGGGTCAAGTTCTAATGTCTTGGTAAACATCTCTTTAGCTTCAAGCAAAAGGTTTTTACCCTCATAAACCAGACCTAGATTATAATATCCCTGCGGATTTTCCGGTTCTAATTCAATTGCTTTTTTAAAAGCTGACAGGGCTTCCTCATATCTCTGATTAAGGAAATAAAGCTTGCCTAAATCCAGGTAATCTTCAGCCTTTTTAACTTCCTTCTTGTCCATTTCTATCTTTGCTTTCCTGGCCGGCTGGTTTTTGCCCGTCGTTTTCTTTCGCTGGGCTTTTCATAATGCTCATGCCTTTTAATCTCTTGGATTATTCCTTCGCGGTCCACCTTCTTTTTAAAGCGGCGCAAAGCCCTCTCTAAAGGCTCATTGGGCCTTAATTCTACTTTAGACAATTTTCTTAACACCCCTTTCTTAAATATACCATCCACAAATTGCAATAACCTCATCTGCCGTCATACAAATGATAATTAAGCTATCAGGTTGCCGGGAGCTCAAACATTCTTCATCAAAATACCAGCTTATCGGGGTTTTCCTGATTTCCTAATTTCCCGACATCCTTCATTCCTACTTACTGATAATCCAATATCCCCACTTTCCCGGTAATTCAATCATTGTGGATTAACGGCGAGATTTTAATCCATATATCATTAATAGCATAATATAGCATAGTTCGTTCCCTTTGTAAAGGGATGAATTTTTGCAGTTATGTCAAGATAATTGGGCGCTTTCATATTGAAGCTTTCTGATTTTAGGCTCTTTGATAAAGGCAAATCTGTAATCAGGCATATCCTTTTCTGGCTGTTGTCCCTGCCTAAATTGACTTATGATACCATATACCCAAAGATTAAGGCTTTGTTCCGATTTAAAATACCCTTGACCTTTATCCGTCTCCTGATTTCTTCCAACTCTCGCTCTAAGTGGTTGGTGGTGCTGATAAAATCCTTATCATCACTAAAATCATATTTGTATATCTTGCTTGCCTGAAACATCATCTCCCGCCGATTCTTTGCTTTATGTCTAATACTTTTAGACACATCCCTAAGTTTACGGGTATAACATAACTGCCACCTGGCATAGGGATAAACCATGTTTATCCCGGCTCTTATCCCCCCTAGCTCCATAACTGGCTATCACCTTTAAATTCTTTCCTTCTAAACCCCGCCGGTATAGATCGTTTAAAAGACCAGTTATCTCTTCCTCAGTTCTCTCTGCGTCTATCTGCATACGGAAATCTAAGTATACACTCTCTTGAATTACCCTCTGGACGGCTCTATGTGCTTAAACCTCAAAATCATCCAACTGCCCTAATATCCCCGGCTCTTTTAAATTCCTCTTTAAATATTGCCGCTGAAATGCTATACTTTCCTTTGAGAAGTTTACGCTTCTCATGGCATACTTCCTCTGGGGCTTTGCCGCGGTTAATGGTCATTGGTTTATGCAACAACAACCATATTAAGGTATGCCATTTTTATTTGCTTTTCAAAGAACTTTTATTCTTAAAGTGCCCAGAATATTTTACACTATCGCCTATTAATGCCACCCGTTTATCACTGCCAAAAACCTCACTTAATACCCCCTTATTTTTGTTCTAAAAGGCCATCCGGAACCGTTTAGAAAGGCCGAGATAGACAAAAAAAACAGCCCAGGCGAATTCACCTGGGCTGAAATTTTAGCCTTTGATTTTTTTAGTACATTCCTCCACCCATTCCTCCACCCATTCCCGGGGCACCTGGAGGCATCATCGGTGAAGCCTTCTCCTTTTCTGGAATATCAGTAATTGCCGTCTCGGTAGTAATCAGCAAGGAAGAAACACTGGAGGCATTCTCCAAAGCAGAACGGGTCACCTTAGTCGGGTCAATTACCCCGGCAGCCACCATATCTTCAAATTTATCAATCTCGGCATTATAACCAACATTTCCCTTTTCCTGTTTAATCCGCTGTACCACTACCGAGCCTTCCATTCCGGCGTTAGCGGCAATTAAACGGGATGGTTCTTCTAAAACCCGCCGAATAATATCCGCGCCTACCTTCTCTTCTCCGGATAAATCTAATTTATTTAAGCCGGGAATAGCCCTGATTAAAGCTACTCCGCCGCCGGGAACAATCCCTTCTTCTACGGCCGCCCGCGTCGCATGAAGGGCATCTTCTACCCGGGCCTTTTTCTCTTTCATCTCCGTTTCGGTAGAAGCTCCCACATTGATAACCGCCACTCCGCCGGCTAATTTAGCTAACCTCTCCTGCAATTTCTCTTTGTCATAATCAGAAGTGCTTTCATCAATCTGGCGTTTAATCTGGCCGATGCGGCCGCTAATATCCGCCCGTTTCCCGGAGCCTTCAACTATAGTTGTATTTTCTTTATCGATAGTTACCCGTTTCGCCCGGCCGAGATAATCCAGGGAAACATTCTCTAATTTCACTCCTAAATCTTCATGAATCGCCTTTCCGGCGGTAAGAATGGCAATATCTTCCAACATCGCCTTTCTGCGGTCTCCATAGCCAGGTGCTTTAACCGCGGCACAGGTAAATGTCCCTCTCAATTTATTAACCACCAAGGTAGCCAAAGCCTCCCCTTCTACATCCTCGGCAATGATTAACAGAGGTTTACCCATCTTGGCTATTTTTTCTAAAAGAGGCAGGAGATCTTTAAGGGCAGAAATCTTTTTTTCATGAATGAGGATATACGGGTCTTCAAGAACTGTTTCCATTCTCTCGGCATCAGTGACAAAATAAGGAGAAAGGTAGCCGTTATCAAATTGCATCCCTTCAACTACAGCTAAATTTGTCTCCGTGGTTTTAGCTTCCTCTACGGTAATAACGCCGTCTTTTCCTACCTTTTCCATCGCTTCGGCAATAAGACTGCCGATAGTCTCATCGCCGTTGGCAGCAATAGTCGCTACCTGAGAGATTTCCTTTTTATCCTTGACGCTTTTACTTAATTTCTTCAATTCGCTAATCACCGCTTTTACTGCCTTTTCGATTCCCCTCTTTAAAGCCATAGGATTGGCTCCGGCGGTAACATTCTTTATCCCTTCCCGGAAGATAGCCTGAGCCAGTACTGTCGCCGTAGTCGTCCCGTCGCCGGCTACGTCGCTGGTTTTAGAGGCAACCTCTTTAATCATCTGAGCCCCCATGTTTTCATAAGGCTCTTCCAATTCAATTTCTTTAGCTACCGTTACCCCGTCTTTGGTAATCGTCGGGGAACCAAATTTCTTATCTAAAGCCACATTGCGCCCTTTAGGGCCCAAGGTAACTTTTACCGCGTTAGAGAGAGTATCAATCCCCCTTTGTAAAGCCCTCCGGGCTTCTTCGCTATATAACAGTTGTTTTGCCATCTTAAACAAACCTCCTTTTTACTGTGTTATTTGTTATTTCTCGAAGATTGCTAAAACATCCTCTTCCTTGAGGATTAAATATTCCTCATCACCTACGGTTATTTCGTTTCCTGAGTATTTAGCAAATAAAATGGTATCGCCTTTCTTAACCTCTAAGGGGACCTTTTTCTCCCCTTCTATTCTTCCGGAACCAACAGCCACAACCTTTCCCTTTTGAGGTTTCTCTTTGGCCGTATCAGGAATGATAATACCGCCTTTATTTTGCTCCTCTGCTTCAGTTCTTTTAACCAGAATCCGGTCACCCAAAGGTCTAACTTGCATCTTGAATCCTCCTTCCAAACATTCAACTCTCTTTTTAAACGAAGTAGAAGTATAAAAGAAAATGGCCCTTCTGTCAAGAAATTTTTTTAAATTTCTTAATTACCGCCTCCCCCATTTCTTTGGTGCCTACGGCGCTTGGGTCATCCCGGTTTGGCTTTAAATCATAGGTTACTTCTTTACCTTCGGCAATAACTGAAGCAACCGCTTTCTCAAGCCTTCGAGCCGCCTCTAACTCCCCCAGATGTTTAAGCATAAGCATCCCGGAAAGAATTATCGCCGTAGGATTTACCCTGTTTAAACCTTTATATTTTGGGGCGCTGCCATGGGTCGGCTCAAAAATAGCCAATTCATCTCCTAAATTAGCTCCCGGAGCTACCCCTAAACCGCCCACCAAACCGGCACATAAATCAGAGATAATATCCCCGTAGAGATTAGGCAGTACCAGGACATCATAAAGTTCTGGTTTCTGGACCAACTGCATGCACATATTGTCCACTATCCTATCTTCGAACTCAATATCCGAATAATCCCGAGCTACAGTGCGGGCGGCTTCCAGAAACACCCCATCAGAAAATTTCATAATATTGGCCTTATGAACGGCAGTAACCTTGCGACGGTTATTCTTCCGGGCATAATCAAAAGCAAAGCGGACAATCCGCCGGCTGGCTGAATCAGAGATAGGTTTGATACTGACCCCGGTATCTGGCTTGAAATATCGGCCTCCTATGGAAGAAAGTTCATCTTTGGATTCTGCGGGTAAAATATTCTTTAATAGCGCCTTCAAATCCTGGATACTTTTCTCCCCTTTTTCGATTTCAATCCCGGCATAAAGGTCCTCGGTATTTTCCCTGACCACCACCAAATCAACATTCTCATAACGGGATTTAACCCCTGGATACCATTTACAGGGACGGAGGCAGGCATAGAGGTTAAGTTTTTTGCGCATGGCCACATTAACACTGCGGAAGCCTTTTCCTACCGGAGTAGTAATCGGGCCCTTTAAGGCTACTTTGTTTTTCTTGATGGAATTAATTACTTCTTCAGGCAAGGGCGTCCCGGTTTTCTCCATCACCTCAGCCCCGGCCTCTTTAATCTCCCAATCAATTTTGACTCCGGTCGCCTCGATTACCTGCCGGGCTACCTCGACCAGCTCCGGCCCGGTGCCATCTCCGGGAATTAAGGTACCTGCATATATTTTTGCCATATTAACTTCGCCCTTTCTTTTTCATATACTTAACCATCCCTCCGGCTTTAAGAATCTTCTGCATCACTTCCGGTAAAGGGCTGAATTCAATCTTTTTATTTTTAGCCTGGTTAAAAACTTCGCCTTTATCCAAATCGATGGCCAGCAAATCTTTAGATTTAATTTTATCGGTATCGCATTCGATTGCCGGAAGGCCTATGTTGATGCAATTGCGAAAAAATATCCGGGCAAAGGATTTAGCCAGGACAGCACTGATATTCGCATGTTTAACGGCCAGCGGGGCCTGTTCCCGGGATGAACCGCAGCCAAAGTTTTTTCCCCCGACGATAAAATCTCCTTTTTTAATTTTCTTATAGAAATCCGGAGAGATATCTTCCATCAGATGTTTGGCTAATTCGTTCATATCCAGGGTTTTAAATTTATACCGGCCCGAAATGATATAATCGGTATTTACATCGTCACCAAATTTATGAGCTTTACCTTTAAGTTTCATCCTCTATTTACCTCAACTAAAGTTATACCTTTTCAACCTACCCCTACTACCTATAACCTACCACCTACGACCTATTACCTATGTAATGCCGCGGGTCAGTTATCTTTCCTTCAATAGCTGAAGCGGCAAGGGTTGCCGGAGAAGCTAAATAAATAAAGGCATCGGGGTTTCCCATCCGTCCTTTAAAATTACGGTTGGCCGTGGAGATAACCCGATAGCCCTTGGCCGGAATACCGGCATGTGTCCCCACACAGGGCCCGCAACCGGGATTAATCACCGCCGCTCCGGCTTTAATAAAATCGGCAATGATTCCTTTCTTGACTGCCTCTAAATAAATCCGGCTTGAAGCCGGAGCTACAATCATCTCCACGCTTTCGTGAATTTTCTTTCCTTCCAAAATTGCCCTGGCTGCCTCTAAATCTTCCATTCTTCCCCCGGTACAGGTGCCGAGAAAAGCCATATCAATTTTTGTCTTAGGCAGTTTTTCAATAGGAGAGACATTATCCACCCGATGCGGCTTAGCTATCTGGGGGGAAAGATTACCTACTTCCTCCTCGAAAATTTTCTCATATTTTGCTTCTTTATCCGCTTTAACCGGATAAATCTTTTTCTTCGTCTGCTTTTTTATCCAGGAACGGGTTTTTTCATCCACCTCCATCAAACCGAATTTCGCCCCCATCTCAACAGCCATATTGGCCATAGCCATGCGGCCGTCCAGGCTAATGGCTTTAATTGCCTCTCCAGAAAATTCTACTGATTTATAAGTCGCCCCGTCCGCCGACACCTTGCCGATTAAATAAAGAATTAAATCCTTTCCCATTACTCCTGCCGGCAACTTGCCGTGGAGGATGAATTTTATCGTCTCAGGGACTTTAAACCAAAGCTTTCCGGAAATTAAACTTGAGGCTAAATCGGTCGAACCTACCCCGGTAGAAGCGACATTAATTGCCCCGTAGGTGCAGGTATGCGAATCCGCCCCGATGACCAAATCCCCCGGTAGAACCAAACCGCTTTCTAAAATCAGCTGGTGGCAAACCCCTTGGCCGACATCATATAATTTTACATTCCTCCTCCTAGAGAAATCCCGCATCAACTGGTGTAACTCAGAAACACCAATATTAGGACTGGGGGCGCTGTGGTCTATTATCAAAGCTGCCTTTTGAGAGCTAAAAACCCTCTTGCCTCCCATTTTTCTAAAAGCCTGAATGGCCAAGGGAGCGGTGCCATCCTGGGCAAAGGCAAAATCAATATCAGCAATAACAAAGTCCCCCGCTTTGACCGATTTACCAGTGTGTTTTGAGAAAATCTTTTCGATTATTGTCTGCGGCATAACCCTCTAAAAATCCCTTTCTGCTTTTAAGGCGTAACGCTCATAATTTTTCTGGCAATTTCCGGATATTTAGCAATAAACATTAATTCGCTCTCAGTCAGAGACTTTTGATTATGCACATTGCCATAGCGCACCAATTCCAAAATTTTAGCTGCTTCTTTATCGTCATGAAATTTAATTTCCAGTTTTTCGTAGACATTTCTAAATCCCTTGATTCCGCTATACTCCCCGGTGGTAATCTTCCTTCCCGTATCAACAGTCTCCGGCTCCCCCCGGCCTAAATCTTCAAAGTCATAAAGCTCATAATTACGCCGGTCCTTAAGAGCACCGTCTGCGTGAATGCCCGATTCGTGGGCAAAAGCATTTGTTCCTACACCCGGCTGATTAATTGGGATAGGAATACCGAAGGCATAAGAAGCATATTTGCAAATTTTCCAGGCTAATTTCAAATTTACCTTTTTATCTAAAACATATTTGTCGCGGGTGCCGCTGCTAAATTTTATCGCTAGAATCACCGCCACTAAATCCGCATTCCCGGCCCTTTCCCCCATACCGTTGATACAGGTGTTGATATAAGCATCCTCTCCAGCGTCATTAGCCGCCACCGCCCCACAGACAGAATTTGCCACCACCATACCCAGGTCATTATGGCAGTGAATTTCTATAGGGAGATGGATAGCCTCAGCCAGTTTTTTTACCCGCTCATAAATAGTTATAGGGCTGTCAAACCCTAAGGTGTCGCAATAACGCAGCCTATCGGCGCCGGCCTCTTTTGCCGCTTGCGAAAAAGAAATAAGATAATCTATATCTGTTCTTGAAGCATCCTCGGCGTTAACGCCAATTGATTTCGCCCCCATCTTTTTCGCCAGCTTGACTGCCGAAGCCATTTCTTCTATGACTGAAGCATGGTCTAATTTGCCTCTGAATTTGTGCTTAATCATTTGGTCGGAGGTAGAGATAGAAAGATTGAAATGTTTAATGAGAGGCACTAATTTGAAAGCGAGTTTCACATCACTGGGAATTGCCCGGAGCCAACCGCTGAGGCGCATCGAACCGAAAGCACCCTTTTTAGCCAGGGCTAAATTAGCATTGAGATAATTTGTCTCATGATGAGTCACCGGAAAGCCAAATTCAGACTGAAAAACACCCATCTGGGAAAGATATAGATTAACCATGGTTTTTTGTAATTTAGATAAGCATATTCTTGAAGTCTGCACCCCATCTCGATTGGTAACATCAAGCAAATAAATTTTAGCCATTTTTCTTAACCTCCTTTTAAAAAGACGGCTCATCCCGGATAGTCTGCATAAATTCCCACGGATTTATCCCTGCCTGAGGCAAGCCCTCCCACCGGGCAAGCAGACCTACCCCATTCCGTATATTTTTCAAAGTTTTACTGATTTTATCTCCCGTATATAACGAGTTTTTTTTATCTCCTTTAATACCTCTTTGGAGACTGAACTATCTATATTTAAAACAGTAACCGCTTCCTCGCCTATTTTCCTTCTGCCCAGGGTCATATTGGCAATATTAATCTTGTTTTTACCGAGGAGAACCCCAATCTGTCCAATAATCCCCGGATGGTCGGTGTGAAAACATAAGAGCATATATCCCGAAGGAACGGCATCAACATGATAATCATTAATTCTTACTACCCGGGGGTCGTTTTTCCCAAAAATAGTCCCGGAAACAACACTCTTGCCCTTGCTTGTCTCTACCTCTACCAGGATAAGATTGGTAAAATCTTCGGTAATGCTCGATTTACTTTCAATGACCTTCATTCCTCTTTCTTGAGCAATAACGGGTGCGTTGACAAAATTGACTGATTCTTGAAATAGCGGTGTAAGCAGTCCTTTTATTAAAGCTACCGTCAGCGGAGTGACATCATATTCCAAAACCTCTCCGCTGTAACGAACCTTTACGTCGGTAATTCTTCCTTCTGTTAATTGGGCTTGAAGTAATCCTAATTTTTCAGCCAGAACAAGATATGGCTTAATTCCTTTTAAAACTTCCGGTTCTAAAGACGGTAAATTGGCGGCATTGCGGACATTGCCTTTAAAGGCATCAACTATTTGCTGGGCAATTTCCACGGCTACACCCACCTGGGCCTCTTCGGTAGAAGCTCCCAGATGAGGAGAAACAACCACTTGCGGCAGATTAAGAAGGGGGTTATCCGTCGGAGGCTCTTTTTCATAAACATCCAGAGCCGCCCCGGCTACCTTCCCTTTCTTTATTGCCTCTAACAAGGCCGCTTCATCGATAATCCCTCCCCGGGCACAATTAATAATTCTCACTTCCTTCTTCATCAGGGAAAAGGCTTCTTTACCAATAAGATGTTTGGTGCCTTCCGTTAAAGGCACATGAACAGTGATAAAATCCGCTTTCTTAAATAAATCCTTCGATTCCACTAAGTGAACGCCTAATTTTTCCGCTTTTTCCAAACTAATAAATGGGTCGGAGACAATGACCGCCATCCCAAAGGAAAGCATACGCTTGGCTACCTCAGTGCCGATTCTTCCCATGCCGACAATACCTAAGGTTTTGCCATAAAGTTGAACACCGGTATATTTTTTCCGGTCCCATTTTTTCTCCTGCAGAGAAAGGTAAGCCTGAGGAATATTCCTAGCCAGGGCTAAAATTAAACTTATGGTGTGTTCAGCGGTAGAGATGGTATTTCCTCCGGGCGTATTCATAACAATGATACCTTTTTTTGTGGCTGCTTCTAAATCGACATTATCTAAGCCGACTCCGGCCCGGCCGATAACCTTTAAATTCTCGGCCGCTTCAATAATTTCTTTAGTTACTTTAGTACCGCTTCGAATAATTAATCCGTCATAATCCTTGATAATCCTTTTTAAATCTTCCGGAGGAAGCTTTGGCTTAAGGTCAAGCTGGCAGTTTTTCTCCCGGCGGAGAATTTCTAAGCCTTTCTCGGCTAAAGGGTCACTCACTAAAATTTTCATCTTTTCCCTCCATTCGATAGCAAAGCTTCTTCGGCGGCTTTCCGGCCAACACCTGATTCTACTTTGTGCCCCAACTCAGCCAATTCCTTCTCTAGAGCGGAAATCGCCTCTAAAAGCTCGAATTGCTTTATGTAGCCCATATGGGCAATTCTGATAATTTTACCCTTTAGCTGGGCTTGCCCTCCGGCAATAGAAATCCCATGCCGCCGCTTCAAATTCTTGACTAAGACGTTACCGTCTATACCCTCGGGAAGTTTTATCGCCGTGACACTAATGGCCGCCGCTTTGGGAGCGAGTAACTTAAGACCCAGCGCTTTGGCTGCCATCCGGGTGGCTTCAGACAGGCGCCTCTGCCTTAAAAAAACCTTTTCTAACCCTTCATCCTTAATCATCTGTAAACTTTCTTTAAGAGCCAAAACCAAAGTTACTGCCGGCGTCCAGGGAGTGCTGTCTTTTCCCTGAGCTTTCCGGGCCTCTTTGAACGAAAAATAATACTTGGGAAGAGTTGATTTCTCAATCATTTCCCAGGCCTTAGGAGAAACACTGACAAAAGCCAGACCCGGGGGAGTCATCAGCCCTTTTTGAGACCCGGAGACAACTACATCTACCTGCCATTCATCGGCTCTCAAAGGAATAGAAGCCAGGCTGCTGATAGCGTCAACGACTAAAACGGCTTCAGTAGAATTAACCGCTTCAGCTATGGCCTTTACATCACTAACCACGCCGGTTGAGGTCTCACAATGGGTAATGAAAACCGCCTTGATATCCGGATTGCTCTTTAAGCTTTCTGCAATCCGTCTGGGTTCAACTGCCTCTCCCCAGGTAACGTCAATAAAGATTGTCTCAATTCCATAAGCCTGGGTAATTTCCCCCCAGCGTTCGCCGAATTTTCCTCCGCGGATAACCAAGGCCTTATCTCCGGGTGATAGAAGATTGGCTACTGAGGCCTCCATTGCTCCCGTGCCTGAAGAAGCAAACAGCAAAATTTCATTCTTTGTCTGAAAAACATATTTAAGCCCTTCGATAACCTCTCTTAAAATATCCTGGAATTCCCTGGTTCGATGATGGATTATCGGTTCAGCCATTATCTCTCTGGCCGCTTCAGGTATTGGCGTCGGACCCGGGGTTAAAAGATAGTACTTTTTCATAAATTTTCTCCTCCTGCATTAAACCGTATACAGTTCCTTTTTTTACTTTTTTACGAAAGCTTCTCGCAGCACCTCATCCATATGCTCAACTAAAACAAAGTTCATTTCCCGGCGGATTTCTTTAGGGATTTCTTCTAAATCTTTTTTATTTTCTTTAGGAAGAATAATTTTTTTAAGTGCTGAACGATGCGCCGCTAAAACCTTGGACTTAATTCCTCCTACCGGAAGAACCTTCCCCCGCAGGGTAATCTCTCCGGTCATGGCTACTTTTTTAGAAACCTTTTTCTGGGTCAGGGCAGAGATAAGGGCTACCGCCATAGTTATTCCGGCTGAAGGTCCGTCTTTGGCAATGGCTCCTTCGGGAATATGAATGTGAATATCAATAAAACGGTAAAAGTTCTCATCTAATCCCAACTGCTTGGCTTTAGAACGAGTATAACTTAAAGCCGCCTGAGCCGATTCGCGCATTACCTCGCCTAACTTCCCGGTCAGAGTTAAATTTCTCCTTCCCTTGAGAATAGAAACCTCGATATTCATTACCTCCCCTCCCACCTCGGTCCAGGCTAAACCTTGAGCCAGGCCGACTTCATCCTTTTCTGTTCCTTTCCCAAGGATAAAACGGGGAGGGCCGAGAAATTTCGATAAATTATGATTAGTCACCTTAATCTTCGCATTGTTCCCTTTGCTGACCAATTCCTTAGCCGTTTTTCGACAGAGACTGGATATTTCTCTTTCTAAATTTCTCACCCCGGCTTCCCGGGTATAGCGGCGGATAATGGCCAGAATAGCCTGGGATGAAATAGTTAGATTATCTGACTTCAAACCATTGGCAGCCAATTGTTTAAGAACCAGAAAAAGTTCGGCAATCTTTAATTTTTCCCATTCCGTATAACCGGGTAACTTAATAATTTCCATCCGGTCCTGAAGGGGGATAGGAATATTGGACTGCAGGTTAGCCGTGGTGATAAACATCGTCTCAGAAAGGTCGAAATCCACTTCCAAATAGTGGTCGCTAAAAGCGTGATTCTCTTCTGGGTCCAAAACTTCTAAGAGGGCTGCCGAAGGATCGCCGCGAAAATCCACGCTCATTTTATCAACTTCGTCAAGAAGAAAAACGGGATTTCTTGATTTTGCCTTTTTCATCGACTGAATAATTCTCCCCGGGAGAGAACCAATATAAGTGCGGCGGTGACCCCTGATTTCCGCTTCATCCCGGATGCCTCCTAAAGAAACGCGGACAAAATTCCTCCCCAAAGCCCGGGCAATGGATTTAGCCAAAGAGGTCTTGCCCACCCCGGGAGGACCCACAAAACAAAGAATCGGCCCCTTCATTTTTTTAACCAGCTTCCTGACGGCTAAATACTCCAGAATCCTTTCTTTGACTTTCTTAAGCCCATAGTGGTCCTCTTCTAAAATCTTTTCTACTTCGTCGATTTCAAGCTTATCCGTGGTCATCTTTGACCAGGGCAGATTTATCAGCCAATCCAGGTAATTTCTTACTACCGCCCCTTCAGGGGAAGATGGTATCATCCTCTCAAGTTTCGCCAATTCCTGCCGAGCTTTTTCTTCTCCTTCTTTACTCATTTTTGCTGCAATAATTTTATTTTTTAGTTCCTGGAATTCGCTTTGTTCGTCTTTGCGGCCCAATTCGCTCTGAATAGCCTTCATCTGCTCCTGAAGGTAGTATTCTTTCTGGGTCTTTTCAATATGGTGGCGCACCTTTCCCTGAATTTTCTTCTCAATCTGAAGAATTTCTATTTCCGCATTTATAATCTGGTTGATTTTTTTAAGTCTAACAATGGGTTCGAATATTCCCAGGATATTTTGCTTGTCTTCCAGCTTAATTTGGAGATGACTGGAAATGGCATCGGCTAATTGCCCTGGATATTTAATAGTACTTACCGAGCTAAAAGTTTCCGGGACCAAACGCTGATTAAGTTTAACATATTTCTCGAATTGAGAAATGACAGAACGCATTAAGGCTACTGTTTCTAAATCGGCCTCTTTGGGTTCGTCCTTTAATGACTCGCTGACAATTTGAAAAAATTTCTTGTTTGGCAAAAACTCTTTAACCTTTAAACGGCAGATGCCTTCGACTAAAATTTTAATTGACCCATCGGGCAGCCGTAGAAATTGCAGAATTTCCCCCAACGTTCCTGCTTGATAAATATCCTGAGAATTTGGCTCATCGACGCGAATTTCCTTCTGAGTAGCCAAGGCTAACAAATGGTCGCCAGCCATAGCCTGTTCTAAGGCTTCAATTGATTTGGGCCGGCCGACCAAAAGCGGTACCACCATATGGGGGAAAACCACAATATCCCTGACTGGCAGCAAAGGGAAAATAGTTTTTCCTTTAATTTTATTCCTGTTTCTTTCCAGTTTTGAGAGGATTTCCATCTCCATACCTTTTAATCTAACACTTATTCTCTGCTGCCCGGGCTCTCTTTTCTATTTTCCCGGTTTAACCACAAAATTAACTAATTTGCCTGGGACAATGATTGTTTTAATAATCTTTTTATCAGCCAGCCACTTTTTAACCCGTTCCTGCCGAAGGGCCTTCTCTTTTATCTCTTCTTCGCTCGGTTCAGCTTTAATAGCCACTTTATCCCTTACCTTCCCGTTAATCTGCACGATTAAGGCAACCTCTTCCTCACGAATAAAGGAAGCTTCAAAACCTGGCCAGGATTCCTTAAAAACGCCCTCTTCCCCCCCTAAAATCTGCCACATTTCCTCGGCAATATGAGGCGCAAAAGGGGAAAGAAGCAAAACAATTTTTTTTAAGCATTCGGAAACTATCGGCCTTTCAGGCAGAACCTCTTCTTTCTCAGCATTTTTGAAAGATAGGCTAAAAATCGAATTTACCAGCTCCATAACGGCGCTGATAGCCGTATTAAAATGAAATCTTTCGATATCCTCGCCCACCTTTTTAATTGTCTGGTGAAGCTTTTTTTCAAGGGATTTTTCCAGGTTAGACAGATCCTTGAGTTTTTCTTCAGGCACATTTTTACTCTGGGTAAAATTAATTAAACGCCAAACCCGGTTTAAAAAGCGAAAAGAGCCTTTTACTCCCTGGTCACTCCAGTCCAAATCCTGTTCCGGAGGGGCGGCAAAAAGAATAAAAAGCCGGGCGGTATCGGCTCCGAATCTTTCGATAATATCATTGGGGTCAACCACATTGCCTTTTGATTTAGACATCTTTGCCCCATCTTTAATAACCATCCCCTGGGTGAGTAATTTGGAAAAAGGCTCGCGGATTTTAACCAAACCTGAATCAGAAAGAAACTTATGAATAAAACGGGCGTATAGAAGATGCATGATGGCGTGTTCCACTCCGCCGATATACTGATTAACCGGCATCCAATAATTAGCCTCGTCCGGAGAAAAAAGAGAGCTTTTATCCTTGGCATCGGTAAATCTCAAAAAATACCAGGAGGAATCAACAAAGGTATCCATGGTATCGATTTCCCGGTGCGCCTTCTTTCCGCATTTAGGACAAGGGATAAAATAAAATTTACTGTCGTCGGCTAAAGGTGATACCCCATTTTTATATTTAAAGTCTATTTTCTTGGGTAAGGTAACCGGTAAGTCTCTCTCCGGCACCGGCACTGCACCGCAGTCTTCACAATAAATTATGGGAATGGGCGTCCCCCAATAACGCTGCCGGGAAATCCCCCAGTCTTTGAGGCGATAATTTATTTTTATCTTGCCAATCTTTTCTTCTTCCATCCAGAGAGCAACTTTATCCTTGGCTTCGGCGCTCAATAATCCGGAGAAACTCCTTGAATTAACCAGCTTTCCTTCGTCTTCATAGGCCTCTGGCATAGTCTCCGCCTTCAAGCTGCTATTTTGATTCTGAATAACCAGCCGCATCGGCAGTTTATATTTTTTGGCGAATTCGAAATCCCGCTGGTCGTGAGTGGGCACAGCCATCACTGCCCCGGTTCCATATTCCATCAAAACATAATCAGCAATCCAGATAGGAATTTTTTCCTGATTTACCGGATTAATGGCGTAGCTTCCGGTAAAAATGCCTTCTTTCCCCAATTCGTTTTTTTCCGTCCTCACCCGTCTTTCTCTTTTAAGGCGATTGATAAACTCCCTGGCTTTTTTTTCGATATTCCTACCGGCAATCAATTTCAAGGATAAAGGGTGTTCCGCTGATAAAACCAGATAAGTCGCCCCGAAAATAGTATCTTGGCGGGTAGTAAAAACCGGGATAACCTCACTTTCTTTAAAAATTTTAAAATATATTTCTACGCCGAGGCTGCGGCCAATCCAGTTTTTCTGCATTAATTTCACTTTATCCGGCCAGCCGCTTAACTCTTCCAAACCGTTAAGTAAATCTTCCGCATAAGCCGAAATTTTGAAAAACCATTGTTTGATTTCTTTTAATTCTACCTTGGCTCCGCAGCGCCAGCAATTGCCTCCTTCTACCTGCTCGTTGGCTAAAACCGTGGTGCATCTGGGACACCAATTAACTGAAGCCATCTTTTGATAAGCCAGCCCCTTTTCATAAAGCTTCAAAAAAATCCACTGATTCCACCTGTAATAATCGGGGTCAGCCGTGCTTATTTCCCGGCTCCAATCATAGGCAAATCCCATTCTTTTTAACTGTTCCCTCATGTACGATATATTATTTTCGGTCCACTTAGCTGGGTGTATCTTTTCCTTTAGCGCCGCATTTTCTGCCGGCAGGCCAAAAGCATCCCAGCCCATAGGATGGAGCAGATTAAATTGCTTCATAATCTTATAGCGGGCGACTACATCGCCTATGCTGTAATTTCTTACATGGCCCATATGGATTCTTCCTGAAGGGTAAGGAAACATCTCTAAGAGATAATATTTCTCCTTCCCCCGTTCTCCCTTTTTGTTTTGAAATAAAGACTGCCCGTGCCATCTCTTCTGCCATTTATTTTCAATTCTTTTAAAGGGATAGGTATTTTCCATAAGAAATTGATTTATCCTGGGGAAAGTATATTTTTCCGGCAGAAGCACCTATTCGCCAATAGGGCAAACTTCTAAGCCTTTGACAGACAAACCTATCTGAGGCAAACGGGCGTCTTCACAGCAGGAACGAGGCCGTATTATAACCTAGATAGGATATTATTACAAGGGAAAAGTGGTAATGGGGAATTCTACTGCTTCTTCCCTAAAAACAGATTGCCGAATGTATCGCCTACTTGTTTCCCCAGGCCGCCGGTGGCTTTCCGGGCACCTTCTAAAAGAACCCCGCTTAAATCCAACCCGGGCAAACGATTGAAAAACTCACGCATCATTGCCTCGGAAATATCGGTAGAAAGCACATAGGTCGGCTTTTCAAGGGTGCCGCCGATTCGAAGCATCAATTCTAACTGGCCGGTTTCTCCTGTTAACGATTCGCCAATTCTAATAATAGAAGCCCCTTTTTTATCCTTAGCCTTCAGGGCATAATTTTTTATCACTAATTTGGAAGCACCCAGCAGATTGTTCTTATCACACTTAAGGCTGGCATAGATACTGGCCAAGCCGCTTTCTACGTCTAAAAAATGAAGGGTGGAGGCATAATAAGGAGCGAAATGCACCAAATCGATATCCTTAACGATTAACTGCAATGTCCCGCTGATTTTTTTCTCTAAAAGATAATTTATTTTCCCTTGGATTTCAAAATCAGCGGCCGGCTCACCTTCTAATTTTCCCTTGATGACAAAAAGGGTTTCCATTCCTTTGGCCCAGAGCCAATGAGTAAAATTTTCCACCCCGATATCAACCTCTTTGGCTACGGTAATATGCGGTTTGCCTTTCTCATAATCATATAGATTGACCTTAGCCTTCTTTATTAACAGCTTTTTGATATAGACTCCTTTATGGGCCGCTTTCACCAGCTTTTCGTCAGCTGAGTCAATCGGTGTATCGTTTTTGTGTTTCTGCGGGGAAAAGACCAATAGGTTTACTTTATCTTTCGTTAAGTAATCAATATTTATCTCCGGCTCAATAATAACTAAGCGGCGGAGGATAATTAGTTTCTTTTTCCAAAAAGGGATAAAACTCCCTTCGACAATCACCTTATCGGCCTTAAAAAGGTAATCGCTGGGAAATCCGGAAAGATTATCAACAGTCACTTCTCTGATTACCGCCCGGGCAAAAGCAAAATTAACATCTAATTTTTTAATTTCGACTGGCCTTTCGAAAACACTGCTTAATCTTTTCTCCAATTTCGGCAGAAACAGCCGGCTGCTTAAAAAATTGGCCAGGCCTATTAGAAAAAAAATAATGACGATGGCGATAAAAACCCCGGTTAACAACGCTTTTCTTTTTATTTTAGGCATTGACAATCCCGACTCTAAATGATATAGTACTTCGTCTTTTAAGTAATCCGGGGCAGTAGCTCAGTTGGGAGAGCGTCGGTTCGGCATACCGGAGGTCACGGGTTCGACCCCCGTCTGCTCCACCAGGAAGACAATCCTTCAATCTTGCCTCCTTTTACCCTTTTCATTGCTTCTCTGGATTCTTTAATGCCGGCATTTATTTCTTTAATTTTGTCCATATATCCGTTTACCGCCGCCAGATCAATCAATTCAAAAGAACCGTCCTTTTTCAATTCATAAATTTGTTCACCCATCTCTTGGAAACAGATTAGGCGCAATTTCTCAAGATGCTTTATTTTCCCTTTTAATCGCTTAAGGGTAACACGGATATAAATCTTCTCAACTATTCCTTTCAAGAAATTAATAAATCTATTCAAAACATTCTTGAGGGCCCCCAACACCCTGCCTGCCTTAGCCCTCAATCTATTCTGGCTTCTCAATCTCATTCTATTCTAACCTCAAAATTACAAAACAACTCAGACTTTTCGTTATACATAACACATTAGACATAAAACAACTTTTGCCAGTTGTTATTCGCATCTGATTCAATGTGGCGCCGCCGGGTTCCTTCTTGACAACAACCATTTTTTTAGTTACTATTATATCTGTCTTTTGTGCCAGAGTGGCGGAATGGCTTACGCGGCGGTCTCAAAAACCGTTGACCGAAAGGTCGTGTGGGTTCGACTCCCACCTCTGGCACCACTTAAATACAGGCAAATAAACCGCTCCTGCCTATTGCTCAGTTTTCTCTTTCAAGTATAACAAAATTAATTGTTTTATACAATAAAAAATGGCTCCTAACCAGGGGCCACATTTAAGTCATAAACTTTGAACCTTAATTTTTACTCGTACCTGATATCATCCAGATAAAAAGTAAAACCCTCGGGATTATCTTCCAGTTTAGCCACCCAGCAGAACCCGCCGGAAATATAGGTCAAATCTTTCCGCATCAAATCGATGCTATACTTCTTCCATTCCTTAGTTAAGACTACCGGGCTAACTTGAGCTACATCGGAGTCGGGATAATGGCCGATAATGCCGCCGATTCGGAATTTTTCGATTATTTCTCCCCCCTTTTCTCCGCGGGCCCAAAAGGTAAGTCTCCGAGCCCCGGTTAAATCTAAACTGCCTTCTTTGAATCCCCAGTTATTAGGCGGATTCTGCCAGTACACTCCCGCCCATTTAAGAGTCCCCTTTGCTGGCAGATAAACAATCCGGATACAGGTTAAACCCGAATGACAGTTAATTTTCCAGTTCTCATCGAAGGTTATAGAATCAACGTCTCCCATCCACCCTGAAGGGCAAAAGAAATTTTTATCTGACTCTTTGTCAAAATATACATAAAATGGCTGAGGGAGAATATCAGTTTCTGCCTTAAGGATAGGCGAAAAAATTAAAAGCGGCAAAAATATCAGGGCAAAATGATAAACTTTAATTAATTTCAAAGGGATTAAAATTTTTCTTGGCAAATATCGCATAAACTGTCCCGGCAATACATCCGGTTCTACTCCCCTTTGGTGTACGCCAGCCATGTCCGGTATCTACATTCTGATGAGTGGCGTAAGGCAGGCAAATCGCCTCTTGGCCGGTTTTTGAAGCACTGCTAATAATTAATTTATCCAGCTCTGCCAAAAAGAAATTTGCTTTGTCTTTATAAAGTTTAGCTTTTCTCAAATTGTTTTCTTGGCGATAAAAATCGCTCATAATCTCATATGCCACTATCATTTGAGCTGTTAATTCCGAAGAAACCACTCCTCCCCGTCCAAGATTACGAGCCTTGGCAAAATCAAAACCGGTAATTTTACTTTCCGGGCCCAAATCAGAAGAATAGCTGACTGTTACTTGGCAATGCTCCTCGGCAAATTTCAAAATATCGTCAGGATTCATTTTTTCCTTTTTAAGAGACCCCGGCCCAAGAGTGGCAATTGCCCAGGCGAAGGTATCCGTAGCGATAGTCGCATCTCCCCGGCCTCTTTTCAATCTTCTTTCTGCTTTTATATAAACATTCTTTTTTACCCAGGCTAAAAGCCTCCCTGAAGCTTGAAGATATCTTTCATCCTTGGTTATTTTATAAAGATTATTAAAAAAGGCATAAGCATCTAAATTGTGCTCGGTGCTAAACCAGTTGACTTTCATGCCGCCTCTCAAACCTCCTTCAGAATCCTCTTCCTGAATAGTCATCACCCAATTGGCAATCTCTTCGACAAAAGGCAGATATTCTTTATCGCCGGTTTCGTCTATATATTGTAAAACAGCCAACCCCAGCCAAATATTAGGCCCGGTATGAGCAATAGATTCGACTATATGTCCGGTGGTAGCATCGTAAGCATTGGCAAATGCGCCGTTTATCTTTTTAGCCCTTCCCCGATAGAAATCAAAAATTTTCTGGGCTGATTTAAAATCATGAAATAACGAAAAACATTGGGCAGCTAAAGCCTGGTCGTAAGTAAATGCCCAGTCTTCTAGAAAGGGATCTCCTTCATAACTAAGAACCAAACCGGTGCGTTTATTTTGTCTCATTTTCAGCCAATTATACATTTTCTTTACAGTTTTTTCCTCTAACCCTATTTTTTCTTCCTTTATTTCAGATAGCTTCTTTTGAAGAAGCAACTCTCCCTCTTCCAGGTTATTTATTTTCCTTTGTAAATCCCCTAATTTTTCATAGGCGGCCCTTCGTTTTTCCCGGAAAACAGCTTCATCTAAAAATTTCTCGCCCTTTTCTTTGTTTAAATTAGAAATCTCTATTTGAACCTCTCTTAATTCTCCTTTTAAGATTTCTTTTAAATCTGAAAGATAAAAAATCTTTTGCGAAACCCTTGAGCGTTCCTCTGATGTCTGAACCAATTTATTGACTAAAAGGCGGTTAGTCTTTCGTAGGACTACATTAGAAGAAGCCACCCCGGCCAACCCACAGAAAAGGAGAATAATTGAAGCGGCTGCTAATCGGGTAAAAAACCGGACTGATTTAGCGAATTTTACCGGGCGCGCCGTTTCCGGAAGGTTACGATTAAGGTAAGAAATACCCAGAAGAAACTTATGCGGATAAGGCTCAAGTTTTTTAAACCAGGCCAGCCGGCCGTAAACTTCTACGGGCCGGCGGCTAAAAGGCAGGTTTATATACAAAAGAAGGTAGGCTTTTTCGGAGAGGCCGGCAACCGCCCAGCTTTCTTTCAGATTGTTCACCTCTAAACAAAGCCCGCCCCGGCTGAGGTCTTTGGTAAATCCCTGAATTAAATTGGAAAGCGGCTTTTTATTATCCGGAGAAACCAGGTAGAACTCAACCGGTAAAAGATAAGGCAGACGGATAAACTCTCTTCTTTCCTCCCCTGATTCCCGAACCATACTTCCCCTCATCTTATCTCCTTATGGTAACAAGAATCCTCAAAAATTATAGCATATTAAACAGGCAAAAAGCAAAAAAATCCCCAAAAAACTTAAATTTTTTTGGGGGAAATTAAAGTAAAAAACGTCTATAGTAATATCTGTCGGGCAAACCTACTGAATAAATCCCTGCCGGGACAAATATTCTCCGGCAAATCTTTTCATCTCTTTTTTCCCTGGTTTATCTTGGAACCAGCCATTTTTAAGTCCCGCCTCTTTAAACCATTGTTTTCCCTTTTCGTATTCTTGATTGGTAATTGTCCGATTCAAGGGCGGAAACTGACCGGCTTTAAAAGCTGGATAGTACTGGCTCATCAAACTCACATGGATTTCGGCGGAGACCTCTTTAGATAAAAAGTCCATGATTTTTTTTGTCCCGGCTAAATCTTCGGGTAAAATCAAGTGCCTAACCAGCACCCCCCGGAAGGCAAGGTGATTTTTCAATTTGAGATTACCTGCCTGACGATACATCTCTTTTATTGCCCTCCGGGCTATTTCCCAATAACCGGAAACACCAGAATATTTTTGAGCCGCCTCTTCCTGGCTATAGCGGAAATCAGGTAAATATATATCCACTATCCCCTCAAGCAATTTTAAAATAGATACCGACTCATATCCGTTACTATTATAAACGAGCGGGATATCCAACCCTCTGCCAATGGCTAATTCTAAACCCTTTAAAATCTGCGGGAGGAAATGGGTAGGGCTGACTAAGTTAATGTTGTGACACCCGCTGTCTTTTAACTTTATCATTAATTCGGCCAGCCCTTCTGGAGAAATAGACTCTCCCTGCCCTAACTGGCTGAAAGAATAATTCTGGCAGTAAATACAGCTTAAATGACAATTGCTAAAAAAAATAGTCCCTGAGCCAGAGACCCCGGAAATAGGCGGCTCTTCGCCGAAGTGGGGCTGGCTTGAGTAAATAATCAAATCTTTGCCCGAACGGCAGAAACCTAATTGATTAAGCTCTCGATTTGCCCCGCACCTTCGGGGGCAGAGATGACAACTTCTAAGGACTTTCAGGGCTTGCTCCACTCGTTTTTTTAGTTCTCCCGAGTGGTATAGATTGAGATAAGAAGGGTAAAACATTTTCCCGCATACTGTTTCCCATTATCTTTAAAACACCAGAGTAACACTGGCCGAACCGGCTAACTCATCAATAAAACTTCCTTCGAAACTGAAGATAATATCTTCGTTAAATTGATAATCAATTCCGGCAAAGACACCCACATTTCTTTTTGATTTAGTCTTGATTGTCCTTTTTTCTGTCCCCAGGGATACTCCGCCGGCATCAAAACCCTCAATAGTACCTTCATATTTAGAAAGAAAATCAAAATATTTTATTCCCAGATAAGGTAAAAACTTATTAAACGGTTTTGAAAGATAAAGGGCCGACTGCCATTGATGAACGTTCTGGTCGTCTTTAAAATTGGCGGAATGGACTCCGCTCCAAAATTTCTGGTTCACTGCCCAATCCTGAATCTTATATTTCCGTCCGGTATTATCCCGGGTAGTACGTTCAGCGGCATCGGTCTTAAACCAAAGGTAGGATAAACTCATACCTATTTTCCAATCATCTTTAAATTCTATAAGACTGGCTCTTATTCCTCCGCCGAGAGCAACCCCCCAATCACTTTCAAGATCGGTCCGGCTAACCTTGGCTCCATCCTGATACCAATCCAGCTGCCAGTCGGCAAAGGCGCCGCCAACTTTAAAAAAAATATCGAAATTGTCACGGAAACTATAAGCGGTAGCGGCCAAAGGAAGATAAATTTCCCCTTCTACCCCTCTGACATCTTCCCCGCTGGTCAAACCTCCCTGGCTAATAATGCCGCCGCTGGCGTTACAGCGGGTATAAGAGAACTCCTCCAGCTTACCTTCCGGGCGAGTATAATCCGCTTCAAAAGTAGTCGTAAAAGTCCCTTTGGCCTGAGGCGATATCGGATTTCCGGCGGGTAAAGCGTCCAGGGAAGGAATAAAAAAAAGTGAAATTAAACTCAAGGAAATTAAAGCTGGGAAAAATCTCATCCTTCACCTCCGGGAATAGTTTTAAAAGGCAGACTAAATTTTAGAAATTGATTTTAAAACCGGCGTTCAAAGCCGTTTCGTCGATAAATCTCCCTTCCAGGTTTAAAGAAATATTTTCCTTCCATTGATAATCACAACCGAGGAATATACCGACGATATCTTTGCTGTTCGCCCTTGTCGTATGTATTGTCCCGTGGTCATCAATTTCCAATTTACATTCGCAATCCGAATATTTAACCCCGAGGTAAGGAGTAAATTGTGGAAGACTATAAGAAACACCCAAACTGCCTTGCCATTCTCGATATCTAAATTCCCTCTTGATAACACCGCTTACATCTGCGCCTGATTTTTTGACCGTTTCCACCCCGGGAGCATAATCGCGGTAATCCCCCCCCAGGCTAACCCGTAAAATACCATCGCCGTATTTTTCGGTCTCATAAAGAAGCAATTTAAAACCAGAACCCCAGGCGACAGCCGGGTCTGTCTCTAAAGTATAATCATTAACCGTCCACTCATCGATTTCCAAATCGGCAGTCCCTATTAATCCGTAAATATCTATCTTTTCAACCAATTTTATACTCACTTTACCAAAATACCATTGCCCTTTGATTACGGCATTATCGCCCGATAGGTCAAAATCCCGGTCAAACAGAAAATCAACCATAGCTTCTGCCTTAATTGGATAAGTGCCGTTAAGAAGCACCGGATCGGCTGGATTCCCTGCCGGCGCCGCTTGAGCGGAAACCGTTGTCGCCAAAAGCAATCCAAAAACCGCTAAAAATAAAAACACCCTCATCATTCCCTCCCCCTTGCCTAGAATTTTTGCCGCTTTGTTTTTTGCCTTCTATATTATATTGTATAAAAACTCCGCCTGTCAAGGAGATAAAATAATGCCGAAAAAACAAAAAGGCAGGGGTAATATTCTCACCCCTGCCTGCAAACCCCGTTAGAAAGTTTAAAAGGCACTTCAAACTTTGCCTGCTTAATCCTTTTTTGATATTAACTCATCTCATCTAAAGGATTAAAGGGTTCTTTCTAACGGGGCAAATAGAAAATTGGACTGTCTTAGAAATTAATCTTCAGGCCAACATTCACAGCTGTTTCGTCGATAAACCTTCCTTCCAGATTCAAAGCAATGTTTTCCGCAAACAGATAATCGGCTCCGACGAATACCCCAACTACATTATCACTGTTGATACTGAGAGTATCCAAAGTACCTATATTTGTTCCACTTATCTCAAGGTTAACATCTGAATATTTTACGCCAACATAAGGGGTAATCTTGTCTAAAGTGTAGGAAAGTCCTAAGCTGGCTCCCCACTCGGCAAAGTCAACTTCCCCAGAAGAACTTGTGCTCCCGGAGATAGTATCAATATCCGGTTTATAAGCTCGGTAGTTGCCATCTACGCTAACCCGTAAAATACCGTCACCGTATTCCTCGGTTTCGTAGAGAAGCACCTTGGCCCCAAGGCCCCAAGCAACGCCGTATTCTGACTCTATATCATAAACGCTGCTCGTCAATTTTTTCGGCTCTAAATTAGCTGTCCCGAGAAGACCGTAAACGTCTATTTTTTCGATTAAGGTAACACCTACCTTGGCCAAATACCATTGGGCTTCAATCTCACTACCTTGGTCCAATTCTCTCTCAAAAACAATGTCAGCTATGGCTTCGCCCTTGATTGGATAGGTGCCGACGAGAAGAACCGGGTCAGCTGGATTACCGGCAGGTGCCGCCTGACTGAGAGCTGGCATAATCAGAATTAAACTCAAAACAGTTAAAAATAAAATTTTCCTCATTTCTTCACCCCCTTTCTACCAAAACTAAGTTTTCAGCATTTTCTAATTCGCTAACTTGGTCTATTATATTAAACTGTGCCGGGCTTGTCAAGGAAATAAAAGGGTAAAATAAAAATCCTCATTTTTTATTTAACCGGGCTTCCCGCGGCAACCGCTCTATCAGGAGCCAGCAAGGAAATTCCCTTTTCATCTTGCGCCGCCAAAAGCATACCCTGGCTTTCAACCCCTCGAATAATTGCCGGCTCTAAATTGTCGATTATTACAAACTGCTTCCCTAAAAGCGACTCTTTTTCATAAAAAGCCTTAATACCGGCGACCAGCTGTTTCTCCCCGCTTCCGGTATTTACCTTGAGCACTAAAAGTCTATCCGCTTGAGGATGCGGATTTACCTCAAGCACTTCGGCAACTTTTAAATCCATTTTCTTGAATTCTTCTAAGCTTATCATCGTTTAACCCTCCATTTATAATTTATAAGAAAGACGAATATCCGATAACCTATCCCTTCAATTCTTTTTTTAAGGATTCAAGTAAAGTTTCCGCCTTACCCTTGTCTTTAGTCTCGCCCATAATTCTGATGACCGGCTCGGTATTAGAAGGGCGGACCAGCCACCAGAAGTTTTCCCCTTCTACTCTAATACCGTCAGAAAAACTAACTTTACAGTTTTTCGTCCTCTTTTTAATCAATTTCTTAAAAACCGAAAAAATCCCTTTACTCTTGGCGGAAGAAACTTCTATCTTATCATTAAAACGATGGTATCTCGGGATTGCATCCCTCAACTTAGAAATGGTTTGATTGCTGGAAGCTAATAATTCTAAAATCAAACCCATACCCACTAAGCTGTCTCTTGCCCAGTTAATTGAGGGGCAAATAACCCCGCCGTTTCCCTCTCCCCCAAACAAAGCACCAATTTCCTTCATCTTTCGAACTACGTTTACCTCGCCAACCTTAGTACGCCAAACTTTCCAATTGGTTCCCCGGGCAACATCATCAATCATCCGCGTAGTTGCCAAATTAATGACTATTGCCGGTTTTCTTTTAAAAGCGGTCTGGCTGAATTTCTTCATCCATGCTTTAAAGGCTAAAGGCAGGGTGTATTCCTCTCCGATAGGAATACCTCTCTCGGAAACAAGCGCCAGTCTGTCGGCGTCAGGGTCTTGAGCGAAACCTAAATCCAAATGACGTTTTTTTACTAATCGAGAAAGATTTTTCAGGTTTCGTGATAAGGGCTCGGGTGGACGGCCAAATCGGCCGTCAGGGGTTTCATTGATAGAAAAAACCCGGCAATTCAATTTTTCCAAAAATTTCCTGGTAATTACCGCCCCGGCTCCATTAACCGGGTCAATACCCACTTTAAATTTCCGTTTTTTAATTAATTCCCCGTCAAGATGCTGAATTACTGACTGGATATGAGAATCAAGGGCCTGAATCCCGCAGCTTTTTGCGGTTTTGGCGGAAAACTTTTTCTCCGAAACCAGCGCTTTATACTGAAACTTGGATTTATTTTTTTTAAAGCTGCATAGAAACTTTCTAAACTGCTGGGGATTTAGAAAGAAGCCTTTAGAATTGATAAATTTCAAACCATTCCAGCCTTCGGGATTATGGCTGGCCGTAATCATTATCCCGCCGCCCGCCTTCATTTTTTTTACCAATAGAAGAAGGGCCGGGGTCGGAATAATTCCAAAATCAATTGCTTCCCGGCCGCTTTTTGTTACCGCTTCGATTAGCACGCGGGAAAATTTTTTACCCGATGGGCGAGTATCCCGGCCAATTAAAATTTTCCCCTTATATAATCCGGCAAAGGCCAATCCCAAATTAAAAACGGCCTCATCAGAAAGCGTTTCCCCGACAATGCCGCGGATACCCGAAAGCCCTGCTTTAAAGTCTTCCATGAAAGGTTTCTTTCATCCGTTCCGGCTTGGTCAAAGTAAAAATTTTCCTGAATAAGTTTTTTTCCCTGATAGAAAACTTCCCCCCCCGGCGAGCCATTACCCGCTGGGCAACCTCAAAAAATTTCTCTAATCTATAAGTAGAGAAGTCGCCTTTTTCTCCCCAGGAAAAAGAGGGAACAAATTTAGGATGAAAATTGCTGCCGAAAAGATTACAACTTACCCCAACGACTGTTCCGGTGTTAAATATAGTATTAATGCCCGATTTAGAATGGTCTCCCATAAAAAGACCGACAAAAGTCAGCCCCGTATTAATAAATTGGCCGTCAATAAAAGCCTTAACCGGGCCATAATTGTTCTTTAAATCGCTGTTAGTAGTACCGGACCCAAGGTTAATCCAACTGCCCAAATAAGAATGTCCAATAAATCCATCATGCTGTTTATTGCTGAAATCGCAAATGATTGATTCTTCAACTTCTCCGCCAACTTTACATACCTTGCCGATTGTTGTCCCCGGATAAATCTTCGCTCCTATCTTTAAGATACTCCCCTTGCCTATATAGGCGGGGCCGATTATGGTTACCTGAGGAAAAATCTTTGCCCCCTCTTCAATAATCACTGGTCCGGTTTGCGCATCTACCACCACTCCTGGGCTAATTTTTACCCGGCGGTTAACAAAGGTGTTTCCCTTATTGAGCAAATGTACCCCGCCGGGAATTTCACTTAAGCATTTTCCTAATTTAGCCGATTTCAAAGCATCTTTTTTGAGCCATGTTTCATTCTGGTTAACTATCTCCCAGGGATAGTTAACTAAAGAAACCTCCTGGTTTAATCTAATTTTCGGCATGTCATGGCTAAACTGCTTAAGTTTAAAAGAAAGTTTCATTGGTTCTTTTTTAAAAATTGATTTGGCTTCTTTAAGCTTTTCTGCCCCCAGCCGTATAGCCACCACTTCTTTATCTTTCAGAAAAACTGTTTCTTTCCCTGCGTTCTTAGATAAAAGAAGCGAAAAACCTTTCTCTGGCAGAATACGTCCATTAATAAAAAGATAATTTTCGCCAGCCAAGCGGTTGATGGGAACCTTAGGTAAAAAACTTTTTAACACTGGGGCCAGATAGCTTCGGCAATGAAGGCTAATTTTTGCCTGAGGGAAAGAGTTGCTTATTTTATGCCTCAGGGTGGTATAACCACAAACCAAATCATAAACAGGGCGGGTATAAACAAGCGGCAAGAAATTAACAAATTTTTCATCTTCGAATATGCAAATGTTAGACATTATTACCTCCTTTTAAATCACCCTGTTACCTACCACCTATTACCTATTTCACCTACAACCTACTACCCACCACCTATTACCTAGAACCTATTACCTTCTACCTTCAAATCTCTACCCAAACATCCCGGTTAAACCCTTCTTTCACTGTCCCATAAGCAACCTTAACTTTCCCTTGATTGGCATCGCTGTAGCGGGCAGTAAATTGAGCTGCCTCCTTAATAGAAGAGAGATCTTTATTTCCCCTTAAAATAGTAATCGGTCCGGGAGAACCTTTCACTTCAAACACAAGGTCTTCCCCCTCAGTCAATTCCAAAAGGGATTTATTTTCGACTCTATTCCGGCCGACTATAATTTTTCCATCCAGGGAAGTGCGAAAATGCCGGCCCAACTTCAATAAAATCATATCATTGATTCTATCTTCCCCATGATTTAAAGCATCATGTAATCGGCCGGCAAAAGCCGGATCGGTAAGTAAACATCCTCCCGCCGGAGCGCCATGGCGCTTTAAATTAAATTCTTTTGCCAAAGTCAGCTGAAGCTTCCGCGATCGGCCGGAAATGTCAAAAAGCTCATTACGCTTAACGATCCCTTCCAACTCTGGGACGGTTGGATGAAAAAGTTTAGCTGAAAGAGGGCGCAAAAGGAAACCGGTAGTTCTTGAATCTCTTTCTATTATTTCCAGAGCCCGGCGGTTCTGCGATTTTGGGCGCTCACCTAAAACATCCCCGGTAATAATAAAAGAAGCATCAAATTCTCCTAAAAACTCTTTAGCCCTCTTAAGCATCAAAATATGACAGTCAATACAAGGATTGATATTTTTGCCATAGCCATACTGCGGCTTTTTGACTAACTCTATAATTTCATCAGATATATCAATAATTTCTAACCTGAGATTTATTTCTTGAGCCGCCCGGCGGGCCACTTGGGCAGAAAAAAAAGGGCTGATAAAATTTATGCCGATTATCTCAATCTTCTGTTTTTCTATTATTTTTACCGCTAAAACACTGTCTAATCCGCCAGAAAATAAAGCTAAACATCTTTTTTTCACGATTTCCCCTTAAAGAAAAAAACCGAGAGAAAATCTCTCGGCCCATACCATTAATTGAACATCTATTACTTTTCTGGACGCATGCCAAAACTTTTCCTCCTGAAAATTCGGGTAAACCCGGGGAACTTTCCTTTTTTTTCTCTTTTTTTCCTCTCCTGTTCCTTATCTTTCTCTTTTTCCTTCTCTTTCTCTTTTTCGATAGCCCCTTTATCCTCTTCAGAAAGCTTCTTTCCCTTTACCTTCTTTTCTTCCGATTTCAGCTTTTTTTTAGGTTTGGCTTTTTCAGTTTTTATTACTAATTCCAACAAAACCAATGAAGCATTGTCGCCCAGTCTTGAATTTAATTTATAGATTCTGGTATATCCTCCGGCTCGGTCTTTGAAGCGTGGCCCCAGCACATTAAAAATTTTAGCCAGAAGTTTCTTGTTTGAAATCTGCTTAGCCACTTCTCGCCGAGCCGCAAGAGTTCCAGCTTTGGCAAAACTAATTATTTTTTCAGCTAAACGGGAGATTTCCTTTGCTTTAGCTTCGGTTGTCCTGATACTTTCATACTCCAATAAAGCCGCAGATAGGTTCCGGAAGAGTGCCTTCCGATGATCTTTAGAACGATTGAATTTTTTCCCTCTTTTCAGATGGCGCATAAATTAATCCTTAAGATTTTTTACTTTCGGTTTTCCCGCAGGCATTAAGTCCGGTTTTACATCCTCAGCTAATTTCATTCCGAAAGATAATCCCATATCGCTTAGAATTTTACCGATTTCGTTAAGGGATTTTTTGCCAAAATTTCTATATTTGAGCATTTCTGCTTCTGTCTTTTGGACCATCTCCTGGATAGTGTCGATTTTGGCTGCTCTAAGACAATTAGCCGAACGAACAGATAATTCTAATTCGTTTACACTCATCTTCAATTTTTCTTTGAGTTTTTCTTTCTCTTCGTCGATTTCCTCCCGTACTTCCTCCTGTTCTAACAGCTCCTCAAAATTGATAAATATCGAGAAGTGGTTTTTCAAGAGATAGGCCGCATGGGCCAAAGCATCTTCCGGGCTGATAGTTCCATTGGTCCATATTTCAAGAAGCAGTCGATCGTAATCGGTAATTTTGCCAACTCGAGTATTTTCGATTTCAAAATTTACCTTCTTAACCGGAGTGAATATAGCATCGATTGGAATAACCCCAATTTGACGGGAACTATCTTTATGTTTTTCTATCCCGGCATAACCCCGGCCTACTTGAACCTCCATTTCCATTTCTAATTTTGCCCCTTTGTTCAAAGTAGCGATGTGGAGGTCGGGATTCAAAATCTCTATGGCTTCATCGACGATAATATCTTTAGCCTTAACTTCCTTCTCCCCTTTAGCCTGGATTTTGATAGTCCGCGGCCGGTCACTGTGCATCTTTATTATTAGCTCTTTAAGATTCAAAATAATTTCTGTGACATCCTCCCGTATTCCGGGAATGGTGCTGAATTCATGCATTACCCCGGTAATTTTAACCGAAGTCACCGCCGCCCCCTGGATAGAGGAAAGCAATACCCGCCTGAGACAATTACCGATAGTTATCCCGTAGCCGCGTTCGAACGGCTCAGCGATTAGCTTGCCATAAGTCGGCTCAAGGCTTTCTCCCTCCCAGTTTATCTTTTTGGGCATTTGTAAATCTTTGATTAATCTAACGGCCATTTTTATCCTCCATGTCCTCACACCTTCTTGTGGAACATTTCCACTTAAGGCCTCCGTCAAAATCTCTCTGCGCGAAAAATCCAAACAAATAGGTGTGGAAATGAATTATTTAGAATATAACTCAACAATTAGTTGCTCTTTTATCGGCAAGCCCATTTCTTCCCTGGCAGGGAACCGCAGTACTTCCCCAAGTAAATTTTCTGCATCAACTTGGACCCAAGACGGCATAATTCCCTTTTCTTGCCGCCATTTCAATATTTCCCTAACTCTATCGACAACCTTCCCATTCTGTTTCACCGTGATTTTGTCGCCTTCACGGACTAAAAAGGACGGCATTCGATTCCTTGTTCCGTTAATTAAAAAATGCCCGTGACGAGTAAGCTGGCGTGCCTCCATCCGGGAAGAGGCAAACCCAAGACGATAAACAATATTATCAAATCTTCTTTCCAACAGCAGTAAAAGATTAAACCCGGTCATTCCCTTAAGCTTGGCCGCTCTTTTAAAGTACAGACGGAATTGTTTTTCCATAACTCCGTAGATCCTTTTTACTTTTTGCTTTTCTTTTAACTGCAGCGCATAATCGCTAAGTTTCGTCCTTCGTTTACCGTGTTGGCCTGGCGGATAATTACGTTTTTCCAAACCGCATTTCTCGGTTTGACAGCGTTTCCCTTTCAGGAAAAGCTTCATTCCTGTCCGCCGGCATTCTTTGCACTTTGCTCCAACTATTGCTCTTCCCATATGTACTCCTGTAATTCGTTATCTCGTTTTTTAATATTGTTCACTGTAAAATGTTAGCTGTCCACTGTAACCTGTAAACTGTTAACTATATTAATTAGACCCTCCGTCTTTTAGGAGGCCGGCAGCCATTATGTGGAATGGGGGTAACATCTTTTATCAAGCTTATAGAAAGTCCGGCTGCCTGTAGAGATCTAATCGCCGATTCCCGTCCGGCCCCTGGACCCTTTACATACACCTCAATGTGCTTCAGACCAAAATCCATGGCCTTTTTGGCCGCTGATTCGGCCGCTAATTGTGCTGCAAAAGGAGTTCCTTTGCGGGCTCCTTTAAAACCAATGGCTCCGGCACTAGCCCAAGTCAAAGCATTGCCTTCTTTGTCAGTAATGGTAACCACGGTATTATTAAAAGTTGATTGGATGTGAGCAACACCATGGGTAACGGTCCGGGTAATTTTTTTCTTTCGAGTAGCTTTCTGCTTTTTTATCTGTTTAGCCATTTATTCTTCAATTCTCCTATTTTTCAGTTTTCCCCGCTGTTTTCTGCGCGGATTTTTTACGCATCACCCCAACCGTTTTCTTTGGTCCCTTACGTGTTCGGGCATTAGTTTTAGTACGCTGCCCCCTGACCGGCAATCCTCTGCGATGCCGAATCCCTCGATAACAACCAATGTTTATCAACCTCTTGATGTGGGAATCAACTTCCTGCCGGACATCCCCTTCTACTTTATAATCTTTAGAAATGACCGCGTTTAATTTGCCCAGTTCTTCATCGGTAAGGTTCTTCACTCTGGTATCAGGGTTAATTTGGGCTTTAGCTAAAATTCTAAGGGATTGTGTCCTGCCGACTCCATAGATATAGGTTAAGGCGATTTCAATCCTTTTATCCCTTGGCAAATCTACACCAACAATTCTGGCCATTTCTCCCTCTCTCTATAAAATTTGTCTAGAGTGCATCCCACATTACATAACTAACATGCAAACACACCGTCTATAGTTATGTCCCATGTGTAAAATGTCATCTATTTTGGACCCTCTTTCCATCTTTTCATTACACATTCAAGATTAGACAATTTTTATTATCCCTGCCTCTGCTTATGCCTCGAGTTTGAACAGATAACTCTCAGGATACCTTTTCTCTTAACAATCTTACATTTTTCGCAAATCCGCCTAACCGACGGTTTAACTTTCATTTTATCCCTCAAATAATCATTTACTGCGATAAGTTATTCTTCCTTTAGTCAAATCATAAGGAGAAAGTTCAACCGTCACATTATCTCCAGGAAGGATGCGGATAAAATTCATCCTCATTTTCCCTGAAACATGGGCCAAAACTTTGTGGCCATTTTCTAATTCAACTTTAAACGTGGCATTAGGCAAAGTTTCCCGAACTATCCCCTGAACCTCGATTGCTTCTTCTTTTGGCATCTCGCTTATCCTTCTTTCACCCTTTTATAACAGGTTCATCTTGTTAATATCTTTGGCCCACGGGAAGTAATGGCTACCGTGTGTTCAAAATGAGCCGATAAACTTCCGTCTCTGGTTACCACCGTCCAATTATCCTTCTCTATTTTTACTTCACTTCCGCCAATATTAACCATCGGTTCAATAGCCAAAACCATACCCTCTTTTAACCTTGGCCCTTGACCCGGCGGACCAAAATTGGGTATCGGCGGTTCTTCATGCAGCTCTTTTCCAATACCGTGTCCCACAAACTCTCTGACCACGGAAAACCCATCTCTTTTGGCGAAACATTCTATGGCATATGAAATATCCGAAAGAAACCCGCCATCTCTTGCCTTTTTAATTCCCTTAAACAGAGCCTTTTGAGTAGAGGCAATCAAACGCTTAGCTTCTGGTGTTATTCTGCCTATCCCCTGAGTAAAAGCCAAGTCAGAAAAATACCCTTTATATTTAATCCCGATATCGACGCTGAGAATATCTCCCTCAACTAATTTCCGGGAACCAGGAATAGCATGCACCACCTGATTGTTAAGAGAGGCGCAAATGCTTCCGGGAAATCCCCGATAACCTTTAAAAGCTGGCTCTGCCTGACTCTCCCGAATTAATTCTTCAGCTAATTTATCCAAAAAACCAGTTGTTATCCCGGCTTTAATTTCTTTTTTTAAAACATCCCTAACACCGGCCAGAAGCTTCCCTGCTTGATACATCAGCTCTATCTCTTCCGGTTTCTTTATAGAGATTTGCGCCGTCATAATTTTTCGACACCTTTCGCCCTCTCAGGGCACAAATAACCCCCAACCGCTCTTTTAACTCCCTTTCTTGATTTCATTTAACATTGCAAAGAGTTTAACCTGGGCTTCCTCAAGGGGTAAATCGCCAGGGAAATCAATCAAAATTCCTTTATCCCTATAATATTCGATTAAAGGGTAAGTGTTTTCATTATAAACCTTTAATCTTTTTTTAACTGTCTCTTCCCGATCATCTTCCCGGATATACAGTTCACCCTGACAACGATCACAAATACCTTCTTTTTTGGGCGGCAGATTTTTAATATGGTAATTAGCTCCGCACTTCCGACAGACCCGCCGCCCGGCAAGCCGGCTGATAATCACGTCATCGGGAGTAACGAAATTTATAACTTTTCCGATGGCTCTTTCTTTCCCCAAATAATTATCTAAAATCTCAGCCTGTTTAATCGTCCGGGGGAAACCATCAAGAATAAATCCATCTTTAACCTCTAAGCTATTAAGCCGACGCTTTATAATCTCGATAACCAGGTTATCCGGAACCAACTCACCCTTTTGAATATACGGTCTCACTTTATCGGCCAATGGGTCGCTTTCTCTTAGGATCTGGCGCAAAATATCACCCATAGCCACATGAGATATGCCCAGTTTTTCGCTCAACTGTGCCGCTTGCGTTCCTTTTCCTGCTCCTGGTGGCCCGAAAAAAATTAAATTCTGAATTTTCTGCTCCTCACTATTATATACGCTATTTTGATATTCGATTCTTTTAGTATCTTCCTTTTATTTTACCCTTTTTAATAAACCCTTCATAATGACGCATCATTAGATGCGATTCAATCTGTCGAATCGTATCCAGACTAACGCCAACAACAATCAAAAGCCCGGTCCCGCCAAAAAAACTGGCGATTATATAAGGGATTTTTAAACCGCCATAGATAAGCGTAGGAAACTCCGCGACAACCACCAGATATATTGCTCCAATTAAAGTGATTCGGGCCATGATATGGTCAAAAAATTCAGACGTCGGCCGCCCCGGGCGAATCCCGGGGACAAAACCGCCGTATTTCTTCATATTATCTGAGACATCGGTCGAATTAAAGGTAATCGCCGTATAAAAAAAACAAAAGAAAATAATCAAGGCGGCATTGACCAATAAATAAAACCAGCCGCCGGGATTTAACAGTTCGGCAAACTTCCGCATAAAACCGACCCGGGCAAATTGAGCTAAAGTGGCCGGCATCATCATAATCGAAGAAGCAAAAATTATGGGAATAACACCGGGATGATTAACCCTCAGGGGAATGTAGGTGCTTTGTCCGCCATATATTTTCCTTCCCACAATCCGCCGGGCATACTGGACAGGGATATTACGCTGTCCCTGGCTGAGAATAATTATCGCCATAACTATGCCCACAAACATCGCCGCTAAAAATAACAGCTTGAAGAAACGGATTTCCCCGGCGGCAAAAAGAATTCCTAAATTATGCAAGGCTGGAGGAAATCTTGAAATAATTCCGGCGGTGATAATCAGAGAGATGCCATTGCCGATTCCTCTTTGCGAAATTTGCTCTCCCAGCCACATAATAAAAATAGTCCCGCAGGTTAAAGTAATGACGGTAACCATCCGAAAATGCCAGCCGGGATCGGGGACGACAATAATGCCGTTAAAATTACGGGCGTTCTCTAACCAGAAACTGATACCGAATGATTGAATGACGCTTAAGATTACCGTGGCCAAACGTGTATACTGATTTATCTTGGCTCTTCCAGCCTGTCCTTCTTTAGAAAGTTTTTCCAATTGGGGAATAACTACGGTAAGAAGCTGAAAGATAATCGAGGCACTGATATAGGGCATAATTCCCAGGGCAAAAACCGTCAATCTCCGGAATGAACCTCCGGAAAAAAGGTCCATAATGCCTAAAAGAGTCCCTTGAGCCTGGCTAAAAAATTGACTTAAGGCCGCCCCATCTATGCCCGGTGTAGGGATATGGGCGCCAACACGAAAGACAAAAAGAAGACCGACAGTAAAAAATATTCTTTTCTTAAGCTCTGGAATTTTAAATATACTTTGTACTGCTCCCATAAAAATCCTATTTTATTACTTCCGCCCGGCCGCCTTTTTCTTCAATCTTGTGCCTGGCAGATTTACTTAAGGCATGGGCCTTGATGACCAAGGCTTTTTTTAGCTCTCCTCCGCCTAAAATTTTTATTCTATTTTCCCTTTTTTTAATTAAGCCTTCCTTTATCAACAGCTCGGGCGTAACCACCGTATCTTTTTTAAATTGGTTCAGGCTATATAGATTGACTACCGCGTATTTTCTGCGGAAAATATTGGTAAAACCTCGTTTGGGAATCCGTCTGACTAAAGGCATTTGGCCGCCTTCAAACCCCGGACGTTTTCTCCCTCCGGAACGTGCTTTCTGCCCCTTATGCCCGCGGGTAGAGGTTTTTCCATGCCCGGAACTTGGTCCTCGGCCGACCATTTTCTTCCTTTTTTTTGCCCGGATTGAATATTGCAGTCTATCCAAACCCAAAATCGGCGATACTTTCTCTTTCTTAACTTTATTCTTCTTCGAGGACATCAATCATTTCTCCGGTTCTGCGTCTCTTTTCGACATCTTCTTTCGTTTTTAAACTCTGAAGACCTTGCAAGGTCGCCCGGACAAGGTTTATCGGATTATTACTGCCCATTGATTTAGTTAAAACATCTTTTACTCCGCCTAAATCTAAAACCGGACGGGCCGAACCTCCAGCAATAACCCCGGTCCCCGGGCTAGCCGGGCGGAGAATAATTCTGGACGCCCCAAAACACCCGATGATTTCGTGAGGTATTGTCGTCCCGTCCAAAGAAACAGTAAAAATATGTTTTTTCGCCTGTTGGGTAGCCTTATTAATTGCTTCAGGAACACCATTGGCTTTACCAAAGCCGCAGCCAATTTTACTTTTCCCGTCACCTACCACCACCAAAGCATTAAAACTGAAACGTTTCCCTCCTTTAACTACTTTGGAAACGCGGTTCACGCTAATTACCCGTTCGGCTAACTCTGGTTCTTCAGCAAAAAACGATTCGCCTTGTTGCCTGCCTTTTTTGACTTTTTCCTTTGCCATTAAAACTCCAACCCTCCCTGTCTTGCTTCTTCAGCCAAAGCTTTCACCCGGCCATGATAAGCATAGCCGGCACGATCAAAAACTATTTTTTTAATATTTTTCTTCAAAGCCTTTTCTGCCAGCAGCTTACCGACTGCTTTAGCCGCTTCGATATTGCCGCCGTTTTTAAATTTCTTCTTTACCTCTGCATCCAAACTGGAAAGGGCTAATAAAGTTTTCCCCTCCGCATCGTTAATAATCTGGGTAAAAATATTGTTCAGGCTTCGAAAAATACACAGCCTCGGGCATTGTTTCGTCCCTTTAACCTTTAGCCTTATCCGCTTATGTCTTTTGACTCTTCCAGTTTGTCTATTCTTAATCAAATCGGTTCCTCTTATTTGCCGGCACCAGGCGCCCCGATGCCCACGGCGGCCTTACCTGCTTTTCGCCGGACATGCTCGTTCAAATAACGGATGCCTTTGCCTTTATAAGGCTCCGGCGGGTAAAAATGGCGCACCTCTGCCGCCGTTTCCCCGACTAAGTGTTTATTAAACCCTTTGATGACAATCCGGTTCCCTTTAATAACGGAAATTTCTATCCCTTCAGGGATAGAATATTCTATCGAATGGGAAAACCCTAATTGAAGTTGAAGTTTCCCGCCCTGAGACTGGACTCGAAAACCGACTCCATGAACCTCTAATATTTTTTCAAACCCTTCGGTGACTCCTGTAATTAGATTGGCTAACAGTGCGCGTATCAACCCCTGATAGGCATCAGCCGCTTGCGTTTCTTTCAATTTAACTACACAAAGTTCTTTGCCGTCTTTTACTTCAAGTTTCACTAAAGGTTTGATTTCCTCTTTAACTTTTCCTTTAGGCCCTTCTATTTCGACTGCATCTGCTCCAATGTTAACTTTTACCTTTCCCGGAATAACTACGGGTTTCCGCCCTACTCTAGACACTATACACCTCACCATTCAAGCCCATGCTGAGCAACTTACCACACGTAACAAAGAACTTCACCGCCGACATTTGCCTGGCGGGCTTCTTCATCGGTTAAAATACCCTGCGGAGTTGAAAGAATGGCAACTCCCAATCCTCTCAGGACATAAGGAATGCCTTTCTTCTTTCTGTAAACCCGCAGACTCGGCCGGCTAACTCTTTTCAGTCCGGTAATAACTCTTTTTTTCTCCGGCCCGTAGCGAAAATAAATTTTAAGAACCGGTTTTTTACCGCTTTCGGCAATTTTATAATCTTTTATAAAAGCTTCTTTTTTCAAAATTCGGGCAACACCCAGACGCATCCGGGAAGAAGGCATCTCCAGCTCAACCTTTCGCGCCTGGTGAGCGTTACGGATTCTGGTTAACATGTCAGCAATCGGGTCAGTCATCTTTTATCTCCTTACAGGGATTAACCCAGGTCTCTATTGGGATTTTACCAGCTTGCTTTAATCACTCCGGGGATTTTCCCTTCAGAGGCTAAATTTCTAAAACAAATCCGGCAAAGCCCAAATTTTCGGTAATATCCCCGGGCTCGGCCGCATATAAAACAACGATTTTTCTGTCTGACTTTGAATTTTGGCTTCCGTTTAGATTTTTCGATCATCGCTAATCTAGCCATCAATTAACTCTCCGATTTTTTAAAAGGCATGCCTAAGCGCAACAGCAATTCCTTGACTTCTTCTTTCTTCCTGGAACTGGAAACAATACTGATGTCCATCCCGTTAATCTTAGTTACTTTATCGAAATCTATTTCTGGAAAAACGATTTGTTCACGGACAGCCAATGAGAAATTTCCATTTTTATCGAAGGAAGAATCGCTTACTCCCCGAAAATCCCTGATCCGCGGTAAAACCACGTTTACCAGCCGGTCAAAAAATTCATACATAATTTTTTTTCGCAAAGTTACTTTGCATCCGATAGGAGTCCCTTTTCTTAACTTGAAATTAGAGATGGACTTTTTCGCCCGGGTCATTACCGGGCGCTGTCCGGCAATCATAGCTAATTCCTCCATAGCGGTATCTAAAATTTTGCGATCAGACATTGCTTCTCCGCCACGGCCCATATTGATAACTATTTTTTTAAGTCTGGGCACCTGCCACTGATTGCTATATCCAAATCTTTGCATCATCCCTGGTATTATTTCTTCTCTATATTTCTTCAGCAGTCGCGACATATCGTCCTGTCTCCTAAACAGCTGTGCTTTAGCGTTTCTTCGTTTTTAAGCTTTTACCGGCTCCCCGCATTTCCGGCAATACCTTTCTCTCTTCCCATCGCTTAAAAGCCTTCTTCCGACGCGAGTGGAACGGCTGCAACGGGTACAGAAAATTTGAATATTAGAACAATTCAACGGGATTTCTTTATCGACAATTCCACCTTTTTGCTGCTTGGCGGAAGGACGGAGATGCTTTTTGGCTAAATTTACTCCTTCAACAATAGCCCGATTATTTTTAGGAAAGATTTGAAGGACTTTGCCGACCTTGCCTCTATCTTTCCCGGATATAACCTTGACCATATCGTCTTTTCTAATTTTCATTATTAATACCTATATCAGTTTTTTCTAAACCACTTCAGGAGCCAAAGAAATAATTTTCGTAAATTTTTTTTCTCTTAACTCTCGGGCTACCGGGCCAAAAACACGCGTCCCCTTTGGTTCACCTTGGTCGTTTATAATCACCGCCGCATTACTATCAAACCGAAGATAAGAACCGTCTGGTCTTCTAATCTCCTTATGGGTTCTGACAATGACGGCCTTAACTACTTCTCCCTGTTTAGTCACTCCATCAGGAATCGATTCTCTAACCGAAGCAACAATTATATCCCCAACCCGGGCGTAGCGCTTTTTTGAGCCGCCAAGAACACGGATACAGCGGATTTTTCTAGCCCCGGTATTATCAGCGACATTAAGATAGCTGTGTATCTGAATCATCTTATTCTCTAATCTTCTCCAGCACTTCAACTACCCGCCAGTGCTTATCTTTGCTCAAAGGGCGGGTTTCGGAAATTCTTACTTTATCGCCTAAATGTGCCTTGTTTCCCGAATTATGGGCTTTAAATTTCTTGCTCTTCTTGACCCGCTTCTTGAGAAGAGGATGAACAAACATTCTATCTACCGTAACTACCACCGTTTTTTCCATGCGGTCGCTGGTAACAATACCTACTTTTACTTTCCTTTTTTCCCTTTTTCTTGTCATTTCTTCAATTGTCTTTCTCTGGTTATCGTCTTCATACAGGCAATATCCTTTTTGACGCTTCGAATCTGGCGATGTTTTTTTAATTGACCGCTTCGCACCTGCTGCCGTAAATTATACAATGCGGCTTCTTTCTCACGGAGTTTTAAATTAATTTCTTCGTCGGTTAAATCGCGAATTTCTGCTGGTTTCACGAGATTTATTCTCCTCTAGAAACAAACCGGGAATGAACTGGAAGTTTATGAGCTGCCAATCTCAGTGATTCGCGGGCCAACTCCTCAGAAAGCCCTTCAATTTCAAAAACTATCCTTCCTGGTTTGACTACTGCCACCCATCCCTCGGGCATCCCTTTTCCTTTACCCATTCTGGTCTCAGCTGGCTTTTTAGTAAAAGATTTATCAGGAAATATTCTAATCCAGAGCTTGCCTCCTTTTTGAATGTGGCGACTGATAGCCACTCGAGCCGCTTCAATTTGCTGGCTGGTAATCCAGGCTGGTTCTAAAGCCTGCAAACCATATGAGCCAAAATGGAGGCGGTTGCCCCGTTTAGCTTTTCCTTTGCGGCGTCCCCGATGAATCTTGCGAAATTTTACTCTTTTGGGCATTAAAACCATTATTAATCACCTTTTTATCTGGCTTCTGGTTTCTTACCTCTATCTTCTTTTTCCTTTTGTTTCTGCTCTTCGTGTGCCTTCTCTTCCTGATAAATCCAGACTTTTACGCCAATCGCTCCATAGTTGGTATGTGATTTCACGCAAGCATATCTAACGTCGGCTCCTAAAGTGTGCAAGGGAATCTTCCCTTGTTTGACACTTTCGCTGCGCGCAATCTCTGACCCGCCTAACCGGCCGGAACATATAATCTTGATACCATCCGCTCCTTGCTGCAGAGCCTGACTCACCGCTTTCTTCATTGCCCGGCGGAAAGGAATTCTTTTCTTAAGTTGCAAAGAAATTCCCTCACCCACCAACTGCGGATCTAATTCTGGTTTATTAATCTCTTGGATATTAATAAAAATCTGCTTATTGGTCATTTTTTGTAATTCGTCGCGGAGACGATCTATATCGCTGCCTTTCTTTCCAATGACAACTCCTGGCCGAGCCGTATGAATGTCAATGCGCATCTTCTTATCTGTTTTTTCAAGAATAATCTTCCCTACTCCAGCAAAAGAAAGGCTATTTTCTATATGCCTTCTAATGTTAACATCCTCTTCTAAAAGAAAATGATGCCGCTTTTTTGCAAACCAACGCGAATCCCAAGCTTTAGTTACAGCAAGCCTAAAACCTCTAGGATTTACTTTTTGTCCCATGAGTCCCCGCCTTTATTTTTAGTCTTTCCCGGATTACAAGATTAACATGCGCTGTCCTTTTTAGATATCGATCCGCCCGGCCCATAGCCCGAGGACGAATCCGCTTCCACCGGACGCCGTCATTAGCCCAGACCCGGGCAATATATAAATCTTTCTCCTCAACCTTTCCTTTTTGCCTGGCGTTAGCAACCGCTGATTTAATTAGTTTAGTGACAACTTTTGAGCTTCGCTGAGGAAGACCTGCTAAAATCTCAAAGGCCCTGGGTACATTTTCCCTTCGGACTGCATTGATAACCAGCCGTACTTTACGCGGAGAAATACGTACAAACCGAACTATCGCCTTTGCCTCTATAGCCTGTTTCGTTTCTGCTTCTCTATTACTTCTGGCCTTTCTTGCCACTTAGTTCTTACTCCTTCGCAAAAAAATCATCCATTCTCTACTTAGGTTTTATCCAGTGACCTCTCTGTATGAGCACTATGCCTTCTAAAAATTCTCGTTTGCGAAAATTCTCCTAAATAATGGCCAACCATATCTTCGCTGACACGAACCGGTACAAATTTATTCCCGTTATGTACGGCAAAAGTATGTCCGATGAATTCAGGCATAATAACGGAGCGCCGGGACCAAGTCTTAATTGGCTTCTTGCTTCTGATACTTCCCGCTTTTTTAACCTTTTCTAAGAGTTTTTCGTCGACAAACGGTCCTTTTTTAAGAGAACGCCCCAATTTTCCCTCCTTTACCCTTTCGTTTTCCTTTTCTTTTTTGGCCTTCTTTTCACGATAAAGTTTGCCGTCCTTTTATTCTGGCGGCTCCTGAATCCATAAGCCGGTTTTCCCCAAGGAGATACCCCTGGCCTTCCGCCGGAAGCTTTCCCCTCGCCGCCGCCTAAAGGATGGTCGATTGGATTCATAGCCACCCCCCTTACCGAAGGCCTGATTCCTAACCAACGGACTCGGCCAGCTTTTCCGTAAGAAATATTTTCATGCTCTATATTTCCTACTTGTCCTATAGTGGCGTGACAATCTAAGTTGAGTAAACGAATTTCTCCAGAGGGCATTTTCACCTGGGCATACTTCCCTTCCTTCGCCATTATTTGGGCCGCCGCTCCGGCCCCGCGAGCCAACTGTCCGCCTTTATTCAACTGTAGTTCGAGGTTATGAATCATTGTTCCCAAAGGTATGTTTCTTAAAGGCAGCACATTCCCTGGATTAATTTCGGCATTATCGCTGGCAATAACTTGATCGTCAACTTTTAATCCCAGAGGAGCTAAAATATAACTCTTTCCACCGTCATTATATTGCAAAAGGGCAACCCGGGCGGATCGATTCGGATCATATTCGATGGCCATTACCTTGGCCGGCATATCGCGTTTATCCCGTTTAAAATCAATCAACCGGTAATGCCGCCGGTGCCCGCCGCCCCGATGGCGGACAGATACCCTTCCCCGGCTATCTCTGCCAGCGTGTCTTCTCAAAGGCTTAAGCAAAGACTTCTCTGGTTTCTTTTTAGTTATATCCTGAAAACTATCAATGTTTTTAAACCGCTGCCCCGGAGTTATTGCCTTATACTGTTTTAATCCCATTTTTTTCCTCTAAATCGGAGGCCGGAAGACAGAACCCGGAAGTCAGAAAAAATCCTTTTTTTATTCTGTTTTCTGTCATCTGTCTTCTGTGCTCTTTTTTTAGTCTAACTAACCTCAATTTTTTCGCCTGGCTTTAAAGTAACAATTGCCTTCTTCCAGCCAGCTGTTTTCCCTTCCTGCCAACGCACCTTTTTTTTCTTCCCTTTCACCTTAAGGGTATTAACCCTGGCGACCTTCACCTTATAGATTTCTTCAACAGCCTTTTTTATCGTCACTTTATTCGCTTGGATAGAAACCTTAAATGCGTATTTATTATACGGGCCTAAATGCGACATTTTTTCGGTTATCACTAATCCTTTTACTACCTGGTATGGGCTTTTCATTTATTTCCTTTAAGGTAGTGGTCTTCGTTTTTTTTAACGGGAGGAGGTTTATCCTTTGAAGCTTTGCTGAAATAAAACAGCCTTTTCTCTAAAGAGTCAAAGGCTCCTTTAGTAAAAACCAGCCGGTCGTTGTATAAAAGATCGAATGTATTAACTGCCTTTACTTCTTTACAAGAGACCCCCCGAAGATTGCGTGCCGCCCGATAAAAAATCTCGTTTCGCCCATCTAATAAGAATATCACTTTTTTCTCTTTTAGCTTCAGCTTGTTTAAAATCGCCGCCACTTCTTTGGTTTTGGGATGGCCGATTTTTAGCTCGTCAATAATAATTAGACAATTGCTATTTAGCTTATCGAGAAGCACTGACTTTAACGCCAGCTTCATTACTTTTTTGGGAATAGAGAAAGAATAATCCCGGGGATGGGGACCAAAAATATCCCCCCCTCCTCGCCAAAGCGGTGAACGGATACTGCCTGCCCGGGCCCGCCCGGTGCCTTTCTGCCGCCAGGGCCTACGTCCGCCGCCTCTAACGTCGCTTCTTCCTTTCGTCGCTGCTGTTCCTTCTCGGCGACTCGCCAGAAGCCGGCGGATATCTTCATAAACAGCCTGAGGACTGATTTTCCCCTCAAAAATTTCTGGGTTAAGGCTTACCTTACCGACCTTTTCGCCTTTAACATTAATTACATCTAATAAAACCGGCATTTGAATTTACCCTTTTTTTTCTGGCTTCTTTTTATCCAATTTCTTTTCTTCTGCCTTTTGCTCCGCTTTTTTCTCTTCCGCTTTTTTTTCTATCGATTTATGTTTTTTCTTAATTGCTTTTTTAATTATCAGCAGAGTGCCTTTGGCCCCAGGCACCGCTCCCTTTATTATCAAAAGGTTATTAGCTAAATCGCGCTTGACAATTTTAGAATTTTGTAAAGTCTCCTTTACCCCGCCCATTCTACCTGGCATCCTTCTTCCTTTAAAAACTCTGGCCGCGTCGGTACTGCCAATCGAACCCAAAATACGATGGGTCATCGATCCGTGGGTCGCCGGACCACCATGAAACTTCCAGCGTTTCATTGCCCCGGCAAAACCCTTTCCTTTGCTGATTCCGGTTATATCGACAAAATCGATACCTTCAAAAATATCCAAATTAATAACTTGGCCGACTTGATAATCATCCCCAATATAATGAAATTCCTTAAGGACTTTCTGCGGCTTCACTCCAGCTTTTTTGAAGTGTCCCTGCAGAGGTTTAGTTGTCCTTTTCTCCTTTTTCTCCTTAAACCAAACCGGTTTGCCCTGATATCCCTCTTTCTCTTTGGTTTTTCTCTGGACGACCTGACAGGGACCAGCTTCAATCAAGGTAACCGGAATAACCTTTCCCGCGGCATCAAAGATTTGAGTCATACCAATTTTTCTGCCCAAAAGACCAACTGTCATTTCTACCTTCTTTATTATCAGTTAACTGTGTGCAGTTTACAGTTAACAGATAAAGATATTATCACTATCCACATCCACTAATTGCAAACTCTAAATTATTACAGTTTTATTTCCACGTCGACACCAGCCGGAAGATTCTGCTTCATCAAAGCATCCACGGTTTTTGCCGTTGGATTGATTATATCCAGCAATCGCTTATGAGTTCGAATCTCAAACTGCTCCCGGGATTTCTTATCGATGTGAGGAGAACGCAGAACGGTAAAACGTTCGATTTTGGTCGGAAGCGGAATCGGCCCATAAATTTTCGCTCCGGTTCTCTTGGCTAATTCGACAATTCCCAGGGCTGATTGGTCGACAATTTTATGGTCATACCCCTTAAGCCTAATTCTGATTGTCTGTTGAATTATCTCTGCCATCAAGTTCCTTTTAGTTCGTTAGAAACCACCCGCCAGAGCAACTGACATAGTTTTGGCATGAAACCTCTAGCCGGTTTTATTTTTATCAAGAATTTTTTCTGTAATTTGCCGCGGCACTTCCTGATAGTAAGAAAATTCCATCGAATAAGTAGCTCTGCCTTGAGAAAGAGAACGCAGGTCAGTGGCGTAGCTAAACATAGAGGCCAAGGGAACAAAAACGCGGATAACTTTGGCCCCGGCCTTCTCCCCCATTTCTTCAATCCTTCCCCTTCTGGCACTTAAATTTCCAATAACATCTCCCATAAATTCCTCAGGGACAATTACTTCTAAATTCATTATTGGCTCAAGCAATACCGGCTTGGCCAATTCGGCCGCTTTTTGAAAAGCCATGGAGGCGGCAATTTCAAAAGCGATATCAGATGAATCGACCTCATGATAGGAACCGTCTAATAATTTGCTGCGAATATTTACTATTGGATATCCCGCCATTACTCCTTTTTCCATGGCTTTGATTATGCCTTTTCTGACCGAGGAGATATACTCTTTAGGAATTATCCCCCCTCTGGTTTTGTCAATAAATTCAAACCCGTCTTTAATCGGTTCAATTTCCAAAACCACGTGTCCGTATTGCCCGTGTCCGCCACTCTGCCGGATGAACTTTCCTTCGGCTTTAGCTTTATTCACAACCGTTTCCCGATAGGCAACTTGAGGTCTGCCCACGTTTGCCTCAACTTTAAACTCCCGAAGCATCCGGTCAATGACTATCTCTAAATGCAATTCACCCATCCCTGACATAATGGTTTGATTGGTTTCCGGATTATAACTTATCTTAAACGTTGGGTCTTCTTCCGATAACTTGGTTAAAGCCTGAGATAGTTTTTCCTGATCAGCCTTGGTTTTGGGCTCAATGGCTACCGAAATAACCGGCTCAGGGAAGCGAATTGTCTCTAAAATAATCGGATGGCTCTCATCGCTCAAAGTATCACCGGTAGTGGTTTCTTTGAAACCAATGGCCGCAGCGATATCTCCGGTAAAGACCTCGCTCCTTTCTTCTCTCTTATTGGCGTGCATCTGAAGAATTCTACCAATTCTTTCTTTCTTCTCTTTATTTACATTCCATATATAGGCTCCGGCCTTGATAATTCCTGAATAAACCCGAAAGAAGGTTAACTTACCAACATAAGGATCGGTCATTATTTTAAAGGCGAGAGCGGACATTGCCTCATCGTCTGCTGTCTTTCTCACCTCTTCCTTTTGCGTTTTTGGATTTATCCCCTTTACTGGAGGTAAATCGAAAGGAGAAGGCAAATATTCTATTACGGCATCGAGTAACGGCTGAATGCCCTTGTTTTTCAAAGCTGTCCCGCATAAAACCGGAATAATAGAATTATCCAAGGTGGCCTTTCTAATCGTTTCTTTAATCTCCTGGGAGGAAATTTCTTTCCCCTCAACATATTTTTCTAAAAGGTGGCCGCTGTGGTCAGCCACTTTTTCAATCAATTCCTCTCGGTAATGTTCGGCTTGCTCCAGGTAATCTTCAGGGATATCCGCCGAATCAAAGTTTTCGCCTAAATCCCCTTCTTTCCAGATTAGAGCCTTCATTTCAACCAGATCAATTACCCCTCGGAATTTATCCTCACCCCCTAAAGGCAAATGCAGCGGAACGGCATTAGCCCCTAAACGTTCCTTCATCATCTTTATTGTCCCTAAAAAATCTGCTCCCACTCGGTCTATTTTATTGACAAAGGCAATCCGGGGAACATGATAACGGTCCGCCTGATGCCAAACAGTCTCTGATTGAGGTTCTACTCCGCCCACGGCACAGAAAACGGCAATAGCGCCGTCAAGCACCCGCAGGGATCTTTCTACCTCAATGGTAAAATCCACATGCCCGGGGGTATCGATTATATTAATTTGATTTCCCTTCCAGAAGCAGGTCGTCGCCGCCGAAGTAATGGTAATGCCCCGTTCTTGCTCTTGTTCCATCCAATCCATAGTCGCCGTGCCTTCATCAACATTACCAATGCGATAAACCTTTCCGGTATAATAGAGGATTCTTTCGGTCGTAGTCGTTTTACCGGCGTCGATATGAGCCATTATACCGATATTTCTCGTCTTTTTTAAAGAGACCTTTCTTTCCATTTTCTTTTTAATCTCTTGAATATGCTTTTCCACAATACCTGCTACTCATTTTCAAAAATGAGGTGGTAGACTCTAGGACATAGATTGTAGGTTTTTTTCTATACCCTATAACCTATTACCTAGCACCTGCTTCTTACCATCTGTAATGGGCAAAAGCCTTGTTGGCTTCAGCCATTTTATGGGTATCTTCTTTTTTCTTTATTGCCGTCCCGGTGTTGTTATAGGCATCTAAAACTTCAAGGGCAAGTTTTTCTCCCATAGGTTTTCCGGCCCGGGCCCGGGCAAAACCAACCAGCCATTTTATCGCCAGGTTCACCCGCCGTTCTGGGGAAACCTCCATCGGGACTTGGTAGGTAGCCCCCCCCACACGGCGCGGTTTAACCTCTAAAACCGGTTTGGTATTATCCACCGCTTTTTTCAATACCTCCAAGGAATTTTTATTGCCGGTTTTCTCGCTGAGCGAATTAAGGCAGTCATAGAAAATTCCCTCGGCCACGCTTTTTTTCCCTTTGCGCATAATATCGTTAATAAACTTGGTTACCAGGATATCTTGAAATTTTGGGTCGCCAACAACCTTTCTTTTGGCTACACTACCTTTTCTCGGCATAGATTTTTACCTCTTCCTTTATGTATGAGTTTTATCTAGCCCCTGCCGCCGCTGGGGCCTTTTTCCCTTTGGGCTTTTTCACTCCGTATTTGGAACGCCCTCTATTTCTTTCTTCAACACCAGCGGTATCTAAGGTCCCGCGGATAATATGATATCTTACACCGGGTAAATCCTTTACCCGGCCGCCTCGAACCAAAACAATGGAGTGTTCCTGTAAATTATGCCCGACACCCGGGATATAAGCCGTTACCTCTACGCCGTTGGTAAGTCTAACCCGGGCAATTTTACGTAAGGCCGAATTAGGTTTTTTAGGCGTAACTGTCTTAACATAGAGACAAACACCTCTTTTCTGCGGACAACGGTTTAAAGCCGGCGACTTAGTTTTTCTTTTTATCGGCTTTCTTCCTGCATGGAACAACTGGCTAATCCTAGGCACAGTTTCCCCTCCGTTTTACCTGGCAACTGTAATATGAAAAAATCAATAATGAAGATTTTCGAACAATAATTTGCATTGATATTCTATTTTTTATGCGGTCTTCACCTTTATATCCCGATGTCTCTCAAATCCGGTCCCGGCAGGAATGAGATGCCCAACGATAACATTTTCTTTAAGCCCCCGCAAATCATCGTTTTTCCCCATGGTTGCCGCTTCGGTTAAAACCCGGGTCGTTTCTTGGAATGAAGCAGCGGCAATGAAACTTTCGGTACTGAGAGAAGCTTTGGTAATTCCTAAAAGCTTAGGAACCGCCCGGGCCGGCTTTTTCTTCTGCTTCACCAACTTCTCGTTTATCACATTAAATCGGGCCTTATCGACTTGTTCTCCAATCAGTAATTCTGAATCGCCGCTTTCAACAATTTCAATCTTCTTGAGCATCTGGCGGACAATAATTTCGATATGTTTATCGTTTATCGTTACCCCTTGAAGCCGGTACACTTCTTGGACTTCATTAACTAAATATTCCTGAAGTCGTTTATCGCCGCAGATTCGCAAAATATCGTGCGGCACCACCGGGCCGTCCGTCAATTGCTGTCCGGCTACTACCCGGTCCCCTTTATATATAATCAAATGTTTCCCCGGCGGAATAACGTATTCAGCCTCGGCTATTTCACTTTTCACTTTCACTTTTCGCACGCCCTCTTCCATACCGGCAAAATCAACCAGTCCGTCGATTTCAGTAATTACCGCCGGGGATTTAGGCCGGCGCGCTTCAAAAAGTTCGGCAACACGGGGTAAACCTCCGGTAATATCTCTCGTTTTCATAATCTGCCGGGGGGTTTTGGCTAAAAGGTCTCCAGCAAAAATCTTTTCATTCTGCTTAACGACAATATGAGCTCCCGTGGGTAAAGGGTATTTGCCAACAACCTCATTTTTTCCCTTGACAATAACGATCTGAGGGTGCAGTTCCTCCTTATGCTCAATAATCACCCTTCCGCGTATGCCGGTTATCACATCAATCTCCTCATGCATAGTCAAGCCTTCATAGATATCCTCATGTTTTACCACCCCTTCAACCTCACTTATGATTGGTGAGGTATAAGGATCCCATTCAGCTAAAACTTTTCCCTTTTGAATCTGGCCATTATCGGGAATATGTATAATTGCCCCTGGGAGCAGGCTATATCTTTCTAACTCTCGGCCTTCTCCATCCAAAAGACTAATTTCTCCATTTCGGTTAAAAACGACAATATTTCCGTCTTTATTTTTTACCGTACGTAAATTGAAATATTTGACTCGGCCCTCGTTTCTGACAATGATTTTAGATTGTTCGACCACCCGGCTGGCCGTGCCTCCAATATGGAAAGTTCTCATCGTCAGCTGGGTGCCCGGCTCCCCGATCGACTGAGCGGCAATTACCCCGACGCTTACCCCCAATTCCACCATTTTTCTAGCCGCTAAATCCCGCCCGTAACATTTAGCACAAACGCCAAAAGATGATTCGCAGGTAAGAACCGAACGGATACGAATCTTTTCTATTCCGGCTTTTTCAATCTGCTCGGCTTTCTCCTCAGTAATCTCTTCCCCGGCTTTAACGATAATTTTATCGGTTACCACATCAACGGCATTATCCAAAGCTACCCGTCCGACAATTCTTTCTTTAAGGGAGACCACTGGCTTATCGCCTTCCATAATTGCCCCGATTAAAATACCGTTTAAAGTCCCGCAATCGACCTCATCAATGATAACTTCTTGGGCCACATCTACTAAACGCCGGGTTAGATACCCGGAGTCAGCCGTCTTCAAGGCCGTATCAGCCAAACCCTTCCGGGCTCCATGAGTAGAAATAAAATATTCTAAAACGGTAAGTCCTTCCCGAAAATTCGAGGTAATAGGCGATTCGATTATCTCGCCTGAAGGCTTAGCCATTAATCCTCTGATTCCCCCGAGCTGCCGAATCTGCTGATGGCTGCCCCTGGCGCCAGATTCAGCCATAATAAATACCGAATTGAATTGGGAGTTGATAACTTCTTCGTTCTTAAGTTCGCTAAATAACTCCTCGGAGATAATATCAGTTACGTGCGTCCAGATATCAATCACCTTATTGTATCTTTCACCATCGGTAATTAAACCCCGACGATACTGTTCATATACCGAAACCGCCTCTTTACGGGCAGATTCTAAAATTTTCTCTTTAGCCCGGGGGATGCGGATATCGTCAATCCCGATAGAAATCCCCCCTAAAGTCGCCTGGTTAAATCCTAATTTCTTTAGACGGTCTAAAAGAAGAATAGTCTGATGAAGTCCTAACTTATTGAAACAACGGGTTACAATTCCTTCCAGCTTCTTTTTATCGATCACCATATTTACAAACCGTAATTCCACGGGCAGGCAATCGTTAAAGATAATTCGTCCAGTCGTGGTAGTGATTAATTCGCCCTTAATCCGCACTTTGATGCGCGCATGGAGACCTAGCTCGCCTAAGGAGTGAGAAGTAAGTACTTCTTCGGCGTTGGCGAAAATTTTCCCTTCTCCCTTCCCTTTTCTCTTCTCTGAGGTCAGGTAACAGCATCCAAGAATTATATCCTGGGTGGGACAGACAATTGGGCTGCCGCTTGAAGGAGAAAAAATATTATTTGACGACAGCATGAGGATGCGGGCTTCCATCTGTGCTTCCAGAGAAAGAGGGATATGGATAGCCATCTGATCCCCGTCAAAATCAGCATTAAAAGCAGTACAAACTAGAGGGTGAATACGAATAGCTTTGCCTTCGATAAGCACTGGTTCAAAGGCTTGGATACCTAAACGATGAAGAGTTGGGGCCCGATTTAATAAAACCGGGTGTTCTTTAATCACATCTTCCAAAATATCCCATACTTCCGGACGAACTTTTTCGACCATCTTTTTGGCGCTTTTAATCGTATGGACAATGCCCTTCTCTCTTAACCGGCGGATAATAAACGGTTCATACAGCTCTAAAGCCATCTCTTTTGGCACTCCGCATTGATGAAGCTTTAATTCCGGGCCGATAACAATAACCGAGCGGCCGGAATAATCCACGCGTTTACCTAAAAGGTTTTGGCGGAACCTGCCCTGTTTGCCTTTTAACATCTCGCTTAAAGATTTTAAGGCCCGCCCTCCTGGGCCCAATACCGGTCGCCCGTGCCGGCCGTTATCAAACAAAGCATCAACTGCTTCTTGGAGCATTCGTTTTTCGTTGCGAATAATAATCTCAGGGGCTTGCAGCTCCAAAAGTTTTTTCAAGCGGTTATTGCGGTTAATTACCCGGCGGTAAAGGTCATTTAAATCCGAGGTAGCAAACCGCCCTCCTTCCAAAGGAACCAAAGGACGTAACTCCGGAGGGATTACCGGCAGATAATTTAAAATCATCCATTCCGGCTTATTTCTAGAATTTCTAAATCCCTCGACTATTCTTAAGGTTTTTACGATTTTTCGGCGTTGTCCTTGTGAAGTGGTAGCTTTCAAATTCTTATGTAACCGCTTGGACATCTCTTCTAAGTCTATCTCCTTGAGTAAGATAGAAATTGCTTCAGCTCCGATACCAACCTTAAATCCGGATTTATATTCTTCCTTGTACCGCCTATACTCTTCTTCATCAAGAAGCTGCTTCTCCTTAAGCGGGGTCTCCTTGGGATCTAAAACGACATATTCTTCAAAATATATCACCTTTTCGATCATCCTAAGCGACATGCCTAAAATGGTGCCGATTCGGCTGGGTGAGATTTTAAAAAACCAGATATGAGCCACCGGAGAGACTAAACTTATATGTCCCATTCTTTCTCGACGGACGCGGGATTCCGTTACCTCAACGCCGCAGCGGTCGCAAATAACCCCTTTATATTTAATTTTCTTGAACTTGCCGCAATTACATTCCCAATCCTTGGTTGGGCCGAATATTCGTTCGCAGAAAAGACCATCTTTTTCCGGCTTAAAGGTGCGGTAATTTATCGTTTCTGGTTTCTTAACCTCGCCATAAGACCAGCCAAGAATTGTATCTGAAGAAGCCAAGCTGACAGCCACCTCGTCAAACCCTTTTATTTCCCGCCGGTCCTCTTTGATTACTAAAGGTTCAGTTATAACTTTTTCTTCCTTTTTAAAAACCTTTTCCTCTTTTTTTGCCCCGGCTGAGGCAGTCTTTTTTTTCTTAACTGCTGTTTTTTTCTTCTCTTTTTTCTTAGTCATTTTCTATCCCGACCGCTATTTCTTTTTTCCCTTCTTGAAAAAGGCCGCCGCCGCTCCTCTGGCCCTAGGCTGAGGACTGACATCCTGGCCTTCCTTAAGCAGTTTAAAATTTAATCCCAGCCCCTGCAGTTCCTTTACCAAAACATTAAAAGATTCGGGGCAGCCCGAATCCAGGAGATTCTCGCCTTTAACAATGGTTTCATAAATTCGGTTTCTTCCGGAAACATCATCACTTTTAACCGTAAGCATCTCTTGTAATGTATAAGCGGCTCCATAAGCCTCCAGCGCCCAGACTTCCATCTCCCCAAGTCTTTGTCCGCCAAACTGGGCTTTCCCGCCTAAAGGCTGCTGGGTAATTAATGAATAAGGGCCGATAGACCGGGCATGCATCTTATCCTCAACCAAATGGGCTAATTTCATTATGTAGATATAACCGACGGTAACTTCTTGGTCAAAAGGTTCTCCCGTCCGGCCGTCGTAAAGTACGGCTTTACCGGAAATCGGTAATTTTGCTTTTCCCAGCAGTTCTTTTATCTCTGTTTCCCGGGCACCATCAAAAACTGGAGAGGAAATTTTCAAACCTAAAACCTTAGCCGCCCAACCTAAATGAGTCTCCAATATTTGGCCCAAATTCATTCGAGAAGGAACACCCAAAGGATTAAGTACGATTTCCACCGGTGTCCCGTCCGGAAGATAGGGCATATCTTCCTCGGGAAGAATCTTAGCGATAACCCCTTTATTTCCATGGCGCCCCGCCATTTTGTCCCCGACGGAAAGCTTTCGCTTGGTAGCCACATAAACTTTAATCATCTTAAGAACTCCCGGCGGCAATTCATCCCCTTTTCGAATGGCGGCAATCTCCCGGTTTCTTTCTTCTTCAAGTTCTTTGGCTTTCTCCGGATATTCATTCTTTAACCTTTTTATCTCCATCTTATATTTGATTTTAATTCTATCAATCAAAGCTTTCTCTTCTGTTTTGGCTTTTTCCGAGCGTTCCCGCAGCTTCCGGGAAAAAAGCTGGGTATCGATAACGATACCCTCAATACCTGGCGGCAGGGTTAAGGAGGTATCCCGGACATCCTCGGCCTTTTCGCCAAATATTGCCCTCAGTAATTTTTCTTCCGGGGAAAGCTCGGTTTCAGTTTTGGGCGTAATTTTCCCCACTAAGATATCACCGGATTTAACTTCCGCTCCGGTATAAATAATGCCGCGTTCATCCAAATTACCCAAAGCTTCTTCCCCCACGTTTGGTATATCGCGGGTTATCTCTTCTCTGCCAAGTTTGGTCTCCCGGGCTTCAAGGACAAATTCCTCGATATGAATGGAGGTATAAGCATCTTCTTTAACTATCTTTTCACTGATTAGAATGGCATCTTCGAAGTTATATCCGCCCCAAGACATAAAGGCAACCAGAATATTTTTCCCCAAAGCCAGTTCCCCGTGGTCGGTAGCGGTACCGTCAGCAAGAACCTCACCGGTTTTTACCCTTTGCCCTTCAAAAACAACAGGCCTTTGATTAATGCAGGTATCCTGATTGGACCGCTGAAATTTCCTTAATACATAAACATCATATTTATCTTTTTTCTTCCTCCGCTTTCCTTTTTCCCGGTCTGGCCGGATAATTATTTTATTAGCGCTAACATCCATAACCTCCCCGCTTCTTTTGGCAATAACCAGAACGCCGGAATCGTAAACGACCGCTTTTTCTACTCCCGTCCCGACTAAAGGGGATTCTGTTTTCAAAAGCGGCACCGCTTGCCTTTGCATATTAGAACCCATCAGCGCCCGGTTAGCGTCATCATGTTCCAAAAAAGGGATTAAGGCGGCGGCTACACTGACAATCTGTTTCGGAGAAATATCCATATATTTAACCGACCCGGAAGGCATAATGGGATAATCACCTTTATAACAAGTAATAACCCTTTCGTCTTCCAGACGGCCGTATTTATCCAATTTGGCATTAGCTTGAGCAATAACATATTTACTTTCTTGATCGGCGCTGAGATATTCAATCTTATCGGTTACTTTTCTGTTTTCTACTTTTCGATAAGGGGTTTCAATAAACCCGAATTCGTTTATACGGGCATAGGTACTCAAAGAAGAAATGAGACCGATATTTGGTCCTTCCGGTGTTTCTATCGGACATATCCGGCCATAATGACTGGGATGAATATCTCTAACCTCGAACCCGGCTCTCTCCCGGCTCAAACCACCCGGACCCAAGGCGCTTAAACGGCGCTTATGGGTCAATTCAGCCAGAGGATTAGTCTGATCCATAAATTGAGAAAGCTGGCTGCGGCCAAAAAAATCTTTGATCGTAGCGCTTAAAAGCTGCGGGTTGAGTAGATTATAAGGCATTATTTCATCGACATCTAACAGGTTCATCCGTTCTCTGACCACCCTTTCCATCCGGGCCAGACCAATACGAATTTGGTTCTGGACTAACTCCCCGACTGATCTCACCCGGCGATTACCTAAGTGGTCAATATTATCAACTTCTCCATCGCCATTCTTCAGGTTAATTAAATATTTAATTACTTGGATAATATCCTCTGGCCGCAACGTTCTTTCCTCTAAAGAAATATTTATGCCCAGCTTAGAATTAAATTTGTAACGCCCCACCCGGGATAAATCATAACGCCTTCGGTCAAAAAAGAGCCGCTCAAGAAGGTTTTTTGCCCCTTCAACACTAGGCGGATCCCCGGGACGAAGCCGGCGGTAGATATCAAGGAGAGATTCTTCTTCGGAAGGACGGCGGTCTTTATTTAAAGTAAGAATGATAGAGACATCTTCCCGGATAGTTTTGATTACTTTAACGGCTTTGGGTCTAGGCTTTAAAGCCTTAATTTTTTGAATTATTCCCTGGGTAAGTTGTTCCCTGGCTTTAGCCACCACTTCTTTTTTTTGCAAATCAACAATATCGCTGGCCAGATAGCGGCCTAAGAGTTTGTCGACTGCCCCTCGTTCTCCTAAACCTACCTCTTCAATACCGTAAAATTGGCGGATAATTTGACTATCTTTGGCAAAACCTATCGCCCGCAAAAAAGTGGTAGCAATAACCTTCCTCCTGCGGTCAATAACAGCGAAAAGAACATCGTTAACATCAAATTCAAATTCTAACCAGGAGCCTCGATAAGGTATAATCCGAACCGAATAAATGCGCTTGCCTGCTGGATGAAGAGTAGATTCGTAATAAACACCCGGGGACCGGTGAAGCTGGCTGACAATCACCCTTTCTGCCCCATTTACAATAAAGGTTCCCTGAGGAGTCATCAAAGGCAGTTCCCCGATATGAACTTCCTGGTCTCTAATTTCTTTTACCGGTTTCGCCTTTTTCCCCTCTTGAATCTTCCGGATGACCAGTCTGGTTTTTATGCCCAAAGGAGCGGCATAAGTAAAACCGCGCCGTTGACATTCCTCTACGGAATATTTAGCTTGTCCCAGTGAATAACTGTCAAATTCAAGCGAGGTTAATTCATCATAGCCAATTATGGGAAAAGCGTCCATAAAAGCGGCTTGTAATCCCTGGCGTTTCCGCTTCTCTGGCACCACATCTAATTGGAGAAAATCACTATAAGATTTTTTTTGCACCTCGATTAGATTTGGCAGATTCAAAACCGTGGGAATTTTACTAAAGGACTTTCTTTTCGTTTCATGCCTCATCGTTAAAATTACCTCGTGTCAAGTTTTAAAGACAAAAATATCCCTATCTTTATTTCCCTTGGTTTCAACTAAGGGGCAACATTACTGGATATATATATTACCTATTAAATAAAAACCGTATTATAGCGATAGATTAAAGGTTTGTCAAGGAAAAAATGAAAAAATTTTAGAGAATCACCAAAGGTTTAGAAAAGAGGGCGCTAGAGCGAAAAAAATCAGTCGCCTTTTTTCGGATTTTTCGAAGGAGGGATTTCTTCTTTTGCCGTCCCTGCGGAAGAAATCGGAGGCGGCGTTGGTTTTACCGGAGCCGTCATCTTAGGCAGTTTCACCTTGGGCGGTTGAATATATGGCTGGGATTTAGGTAATCCCGGCCTAATCGGTTTTATCGGAGCAGGCATTTTTATTTGAGGCGGCTGGATAGGCACCACCGGTTTGGGCAGTTTCATCCTTGGGGAAATAACATATGGCTTAATAAAATTTTTGCTTACCGGCTTCTTTGCTTTAAGAATCCCGGCCTTGAATCCTAAAAAATAGCCTAAAGCAACAGAGGTAAGAAGAAGTAATAATAATATACCTATTTTAATTTTAAATTCCTTAAGAGATTTTCTAAAACATGTTTTTACCCCTTTAAGAAAACCCAAACCTATTTTCTTAAAAGCGGTTGTTT
>Ga0180432_10000122_pt1 | contig 117271 bp, 99 predicted proteins | sample SS_ome_10_FD_132414 | JGI IMG/M metagenome (GOLD analysis project Ga0180432, IMG submission 132414) | Hypersaline lake sediment archaeal communities from the Salton Sea, California, USA - SS_1_MS_2 metaG | ecosystem: Environmental > Aquatic > Non-marine Saline and Alkaline > Hypersaline >... | reverse complement strand
TGCGCTCAGACTCGGTTGCGAGCTGATCTGGGCCCTGATGATCGGGCCGCTACCGCTCAGCTTACTGGATCGTCCCCTCCCCCTGGCGTCGGAGAACACGCTATGAAACTGGGGACGAGCCAGCCGTGACGGGGCTTGACCGGCGCGCCCCTTGCCTGTAACCTGCCCCCACCGGGAGGACAGGGCCATGGCGCTTTTCGAAGAACAGGGCGAGTCGGGGCCTCAGCCGCCGCCGGAGGACGCGCCGCTCGCGATCAGGATGCGCCCGCGCGACCTGGAGGAGTTCGTCGGCCAGGGGCACTTCCTGGGCGAGGGCCGCCTGCTGTGGCGCATGATACGCGCGGACCGGCTGGCCTCGCTGATCTTCTACGGCCCGCCCGGCACGGGCAAGACGGCGCTGGCGCACGTCATCGCCGGGCGCACCCGCGCTTACTTTGAGCCCCTCAACGCCACCACGTCCAACGTGGCCGAGATGCGCGAGGTAATCGCCCGCGCCGCCGAACGCAGGCGGCGCGGCGGCCGCCGCACCGTCCTGTTCATCGACGAGCTGCACCGGTTCAACCGCGCCCAGCAGGACGTGCTCCTGCCGGACGTCGAGGCGGGCACGGTCATTCTCATCGGCGCGACCACGCACAACCCGTTCCACTCCATCAACTCGCCGCTGCTGTCGCGCTCCCAGATATTCCAGTTCAAGCCGCTGGACCCGGAGCAGATACGAGCCATCCTGCTCCGGGCGCTCAAGGACGAGGAGAGGGGGCTGGGCGGCCGCGCCGTGGCGGCGGACGACGAGGCGCTCGACCACCTGGCCGTCACGTCCGATGGCGACGCGCGCCGCGCCCTGAACGCCCTGGAGGTCGGCGTCCTGAGCGCCGAGCCGGGGCCGGACGGCGCCGTCCACTTCGACCTGGCCCTGGCCGAGGACTCGATCCAGCGCAAGGCGCTCGTCTACGACCGCGACGAGGACGAGCACTACGACACGGCGAGCGCGTTCATCAAGAGCATGCGCGGCAGCGACCCCGACGCCGCCCTCTACTGGATGGCGAAGATGCTGGAGGCGGGGGAGGACCCGCGGTTCGTCGCGCGGCGGATCGTCATCTGCGCGGCAGAGGACGTGGGCAACGCCGCGCCGAACGCGCTCGTGCTGGCGACCGCCGCCCAGCAGGCCGTCGAGTTCGTCGGGATGCCCGAGGCGAGGATCCCCCTGGCCCAGGCCGTAACCTACATCGCCTGTGCCCCGAAGAGCAACGCCTCATACGCCGCCGTGGACGCCGCCGCGCAGGACGTCCGGGAGGGGCGCACGCTGCCCGTGCCGGACTACCTCAGGGACGCCAGCTACCCCGGCGCGGAGCGCCTCGGCCACGGCAAGGGCTACAAGTACGCCCACGCCTTCGAGGGGCACTGGGTTGACCAGGACTACATCCCGACGACGCGCATCTACTACCGGCCGACCGAGCAGGGGCACGAGAAGGAGTTGAAGGCGCGCCTCGACGCCATCCGCCGGGCGCGCGGCATCGCCGACGAACAGCAGTCCAACCACGACGACACCACGAGCACGACGAACACGGGAAAGGAAGAGGAGTAACGGAGGGAAAGTAAGGCCGGCTGTGGCGCTTTCGTGGGTCGCACCGGTGGGTGGGCGCGCGGAGAGCGGCCGTTGGTTCCTGTTGCGCCGCTCTGTCTTCGTCGTAAGGCGGCGTCCGTTTGTCGTTGTTCTTCTCCTGCCGTTACGTTGTGCTCGCCGTGTCGTTGTGGTTTATTGACGGTCTGTGTCTCTGACTGGAAGGGGAAATGAGATGCCGCGAGTTGCCCGCGATGCCGCATCGCCTGTTCAGTTGCTGCGTCGGATCGTCCTTTCTGGCTGCCTGGCGTTCTGCGTCCTGGCCGGGTGTGCCGCGCCCTCAACCGGAGGCCAATCGAGCGAGATGGCAAAGAACGTGAACGTCGTGCTGCCGGCGTCCGACGGCGGGCAAGTCCACTTCGACGGCGTCTTCTACGACTACCGCGACGCCGGGGGGGCCAAGGGGATCAAGCTCTGGACGCCCCCGGGCCGGCCGATCCGCGGCATCCTGTTCCACGGCAATCCCGGCGGCGGGACCGGCGGCGACACGCGCAGCAAGGCCCGCGACGGCAACCTCCAGGTGTTCGCTGCGCGCCACGGCCTGGGCATCATCGGCGTGACGGCCTTCCCCGGGCGCGACATCTACGCGCGGACGGGGCGGACAATCCTGGGAGCGCTGGACGACTGGGCGAGCATGGGCATCCACCCGGAGCTGGCCCACGTCCCCCTGATCGCGCGCGGCAGCTCGAACGCCGGTATCACCGCCTACAGCCTGTTGTGCGTCGCGCCGGAGCGCATGCTCTGCATCGCGCCGAACGTCGGGCCGAGGTACACGCCGGCGGTCCCCCCGGACGCCGCGCTGAAGGTCCCCGCCCTGATGCACGTCGGGCCGGAGGACCCCCTCCTGCGCGGGGGCGTCGAGCTGACCGAGGAACTCTTCGCGAACGCCGCCCCGCGCGGCGCGCTCTGGGCGTGGGACGCCGAGCAGGGCAAGGGCCACGCCATCGGCCACATCGACGACGTGGACATGAAGTTCTTCGAGCGGTGCATCGCCCTGCGCCTGCCCGGGGACGCGGACGGCCGGCAGGGCCCCGTCGTGATGCCCGAACTGAAGCGCGAGGACGGCTGGCTGGTGGATATGGAGTCCTGGCGGTCCGACCTGACGCGCGTCGCGCCGTACGACGCCTACAAGGGCGACAGGTCAAAGGCCGGCTGGGTGCCTGACGCGCACGTCGCGTTCCTTTACCGCGCCCTGGCGACGTACGACAACCCGCTCAAGCTCCAGGTGCGGCACCTGGGGGCCGTCGAGAACCCGAACGAGCGGGGCACATTCCTGTCCTCCGTCGGGGGCAACGTGCTGATGGCCGGCGCGCGCGTCGTGCTGGACTGCGACGCGAGCGGCCTGCCGGGCTGGGAGAGGATCGAGTTCTACCACGGAGCCGAACTGCTCAAGACCGTCCGGCAGGGCGAGGACACGACCTGCGAGGTCACCGTGGACCCGCGCCACACCGTCTATGCGTTCTCGGCCCTCGGCTACGACGCCGGGGGGAGCGTGCGGACGAGCTATCCGACGCACTTCATGGTGAACACGCCCGAGACGGCGGAGGCCCTGCGCCGGCACAACGCGGCGGCGATGGACATTGCCGCTCCCGCCGACCCGCGCCCGGCCTGGGGCGCGTCCGTCTGCGACCTGCCCGAGCCCGTGGCGAGGCCGGCCGCCGACGCGGACGACGCCGTGCTGGTGGCCTACGGCCTGGACGCCGGGCAGGAGAAGCAGTTCGGGCAGGGCGACGGCGTTGCGCCGTTCTGGGGCCTCTACGGCGAGGGCCACGACGTGGCCCACATGACGCCGGCCGCCCACTGGACCGGGCGCGAACAGGAGGGAGCGGATCCGGCGAAGGTGGCAGAGGGGCTGGACATCACCGTTAAGGCGGCCTACAGCCGCGCGGGGCTCTACCTGCTCTACGAGGTGCGGGACGACGCCTGGGCCGAGGCAGGCAGCCTCCGGGACGCCGTGGACATGCACGTCGGCCGCGACGCGTCCGCCGACCTCTGGTCGGAGGGCCCGCCGACGCGCTGGTTCAGCAAGCCCGTGGACCTCTGCCTGATGCTGCGCGGCATCCAGTACCAGGGCCACTTCGGCCCGGCCGACGGCCCCGCCGACGATGTCGCCATGAACGTTCCCAGCCCGTGGGAGCAGCGGCGGGTGGCGCTGTCCGGCGACGAGGCGGCGGAGCGGTATGGCATCGTGGTCCGGCGCTCCTCGGTCGGCGAAGGCCGGCGCGGCATGGAGTGGTTCCTGCCCTGGTCGGCCGTGGGGGCCGGCGGCGAATGGTGGGAGCAGCCGGTCGGGGCGCGTCTGGCGACCGTGCTCGGCTACAACGATTCCGACAGGGCTGCCGGGGGCCGGGACTCCCAGGCCGACCTGCGCTGGCCGCGCGGCGTGGACCCGTGGCGCCTGCCGGCGGCGGACGGACCGAACCCGAACCCTTACGGCGACATCGAGTTGGGACCGCCGCTGACGCGGTGACGGCCGGCTATTCCGACGCTGGGGCCGGCTCCGCCAGGTCGGCCCTCGCCTTTCTCACCATCGCCGCGCATTCCGTGGGCGTGACGAAGACGGCGTCCTGGGCGATGAGGAAGTCAACGATCCTGACGAACTCCTCGAACCGCCCGGGATGCCCCCACATCATGGGATGCCCCTGAAGGACGAAGTAGTCGCGGTCGGCGTTGGCGGCGTAACCCCGGACGAACCGGGCGTAGTCGGGCATGCCCACGCTGCCCTCGATGTTCACGGCCCACACGCGATCCAGGATCACGACCTTGCCCGCCGCCTCCAGCGCCTTGCCGGCCGCGTCGATGGGTTGCGGATAGAGCCAGACCTCCATGTGGGGGTCGTCCGCCATCACGCGGATGGTATCGGCGTTGAAGCCCTGCGCCGGCACGCCGCCGGGCGGGCCGAAGGTGCGGAACGGGAAGCCCAGCTTCTCCAGGGCGAGCGCCTGCGCATCGTCGAAGCGCCGCTTCTGCTCCGCGTAGGGCCGGCCGGCGAACTCGTTGTGCGACTTGCCGTCGGCCTCGTGCACGGCGTGGTCCCAGCCGTGGAACCAGAACTCCCACCGCCCCGACGCACGGCGGTCCTTGATCCACTGCGCATACTGCGGCGTGGCCTCCTGCAGCGTCTGGCAGATGACGCCGGCGCTCGCCTTGATGCGGCGCGACTCGACCAGCTCGGCCACGCGCAGCCAGAGGCCGTGGACCTTCCCGTCAATCTGCCTGAGGTCGTCCAGCTTGATGACGATGACGGGCGAGCCCTTGCGCGGCGGGAGTTCGACGGGAACGTCCCCGGGCGCGGGCAGGGGCTCGGCGTCCGGCGGGAGGCCGCCGAGGGCGAAGTCGTCGAGGTCCGCCGCGCCGGTCGATCCGGAGTAGGAGTGGACCCAGACCGCCACGGCCGCCACGCCCGGCGGGACCCTGGCCCGCAGGCTGTGGCGGCGCCATTCGCCGGCGGTGTCCTTCACGCCGCAGATGGGCAGGCCCCCGCCGACGCGTTGCGCGGGGTCCTGGACGAGCCGTCCCTCGGACCCGTAGAGCCAGAGATACACGCCGAGGAAATCGGCGCGGGCCCTGGCCCAGAAGGTGAGCGTGAGTTCCTGCCCGGGCGCGACGGCGAACCTGGCGCTGGTGGCGGAGGAGCCGCCGGCGGCATCACCGTCCTCGACCCGCAGGCCCATCTCCCCGCTGTGCGCTGCCTCCGGCACGACGCGGGACATGGCGTCCCTGATCGTCCAGTGCTGGAGGCCGTCCTCGAAACCCGGGTTCGGCAGCGGGTTGGCGGGCGGCCCCGCCGCCAGCACGATCAGAACGAGCGTGAACGGGAATCTCATCATTGCCTCGTCAGGGAGTTCCGGGGGAACTTCTTCCCGCACATACCAGGATAAGGCACTCGTCGCTGATCGCAAGGACAACCGTTGCCGCGCGCCCGCTTCCTTGAAAGGCGGCCGCCGGCGGCCCATAATGGCGCTTCGCTGGCCCGCGAAGGAGACAAGGGATGCCCCGGCCGAACTTCATCTTCATCCTGCTGGACGACATGGGTTGGAAGGACCTCGCCTGCTACGGCAGCGGGTTCTACGAGACGCCGAACCTGGACCGGCTCGCGCGGGAGGGCGTGCGCTTCACGGACGCCTACGCCGCCTGCCCCGTCTGCTCGCCCACGCGGGCCAGCATCATGACGGGCCGCTATCCGGCGCGGGTCGGCGTGACCAACTACATCCGGGGAGAAGCCAGGGGCAGGCTGCTCAGCGCCCCCTATGTAGATCACCTGCCCCTGGAGGAGCGCACCGTCGCCCGCGCCTTGAAGGGGGCGGGTTACAGCACCTGGCACGTGGGCAAGTGGCACCTGGGCGGCGAGGACTACTGGCCGGACAGGCACGGCTTCGACGTCAACGTCGCCGGCTGCCATATGGGGATGCCGACCTCCGGCTACTTCAGCCCCTACAACATTCCCACGCTGCCCGACGGGCCGGACGGCGAGTACCTGACCGACCGCCTCACCGACGAGGCCATCCGGCTCATCCACGCGGGCGGCGACCGGCCGTTCTTCCTCTACCTCGCCTACTACGCCGTGCACATCCCGATCCAGGGCAAGCCGGATTACGTCAGGGAGTTCCAGGCCAAGGCCGAGCGGCTGGGGCTGGACAGGGTGAAGACGTTCGAGGTCGGCGAGCCGTTCCCGTGCGAGCACAAGAACGACCAGCGCGTCACGCGCCGGCTGGTGCAGTCCGACCCCGGGTACGCCAGCATGGTCCGCAGCGTGGACGAGAACGTCGGGCGGCTCCTGAAGACCGTTGAGGAGATCGGCCAGGCGCAGAACACCGTCGTCTTCTTCACCTCGGACAACGGCGGCCTGGCTACTTCGGAGGGCTCGCCCACGTGTAACGCCCCCCTGGCCGAGGGCAAGGGCTGGATGTACGAGGGCGGCACGCGCGAGCCCCTGCTGGTCAGGTGGCCTGGCGTCGTCGAGCCCGGCGCCACCTGCTCCGTGCCCGTCACCAGTCCCGACTTCTATCCGACCATGCTCGAGATGGCCGCGCTGGAACCGATGCCGGAGCAGCACTGCGACGGCGTCAGCCTTGTGCCGCTCCTGAAAGGGGAGGGCGCGCTGGACCGGGAGGCGATCTACTGGCACTACCCGCACTACGGCAACCAGGGCGGCACGCCGGGCTGCTCCCTGCGGGCAGGGGACTACAAGCTGATCGAGTTCTTCGAGGACGGCCGGCTCGAGCTCTACAACCTGCGCGAGGACGTGAGCGAGGAGCGCAACCTCGCGCCCGACGAGCCGGAGCGCGCCCGCGAGCTGCACGACATGCTGGTCCGGTGGCGCGAGAGCGTCCAGGCCAGGATCCCGGAGCCCAACCCGGACTGGGAAAGACAAGTATGAAGCTTGCCCGCCGTACGGCGGGGCAGAAGGCAGAAGTAAGAAGTAACGGCGACGGCGACCCTTCGACAGGCTCAAGGCAGGCTGCAACGACAGCCCCGAGCCCTGGACCTCGACCCCCGCCCCCCGGACCCTGAACACTGTCGCCCGTCCGTTGTGTCCGTCGTGTCGTCGTGGTAAACTCGCGTCTTCCGTCGCCCTCGCTCGCGTTCGACTCCCTGTGGTGAAATCGCCATGAACATCTCGCTTACCTTGCCCGACGGCAGCGTCCTGAAGAAGCCGGCCGGCATCACACCGGCCGAGGTGGCCGAGTCCATCGGCAAGTCGCTCGCCCGCGACGCCGTCGCCGCGCGCGTGGACGGCGTCCCGGTGGACCTGAACGTCCCGCTGGAGCACGACGCCGACCTGATTATCGTCACCGTGGACATGCTGGAAGGGCTGGACATCATGCGCCATAGCGTGGGCCACGTCATGGCCTGCGCCGTGGGCAACCTGTTCGACGAAGTCAAGTTCGGCATCGGCCCGGCCATCCGAGACGGGTTCTACTATGACTTCGACCTGCCCGACGCCATCAGCGCCGACGACCTGGAGCGCATCGAGGACGAGATGGCGCGCATCATCGCTGAGGACGCGCCGTTCGAGCGGACGGAGATGCCGACCGAGGACGCACGCCGGCTGATGGAAGAGGCCGGGCAGCCCTACAAGGTCGAACTCATAGACGGGATCGAGGACGCCGTCGTGTCGCTCTACCGGACGGGGGGGTTCGTGGACCTGTGCCGGGGCCCGCACGTGCCGCACGCGGGCAAGGCGGGCGCGTTCAAGCTGCTCAGCATCGCTGGCGCCTACTGGCGCGGCGACTCGTCGCGGCCGCAGATGCAGAGGATCTACGGCACCGCCTTTGCCACCGAGGGGGAGCTGGAAGAACACCTCGAACGGCTGCGCGAGGCCGAAAAGCGCGATCACCGGCGCCTCGGCAAGGAGCTGGGCCTGTTCAGCTTCGACGACGAGATAGGCCAGGGGCTGGTGCTCTGGCACCCCCGGGGGGCTGAACTGCGCGGCGTGATCGAGGACTACTGGAAGGACCTCCACCGGCGTCGCGGCTACCAGTTAGTCTACACCCCGCACATCGCCTCCGAGAGGGTCTACCTGCGCAGCGGGCACATTCCGAAGTACGAGGAGATGATGTACGCCCCGCTGGTGATCGACGAGGAGCGCTACCGCCTCAAGCCGATGAACTGTCCGGCGCACATCAAGATCTTCCAGACGCAGATCCGCTCCTACAGGGACCTGCCGATCCTGTACGCCGAGCTGGGCACCGTCTATCGCTACGAGATGAGCGGCGCTCTGCACGGGATGATGCGCGTGCGCGGCTTCACCCAGGACGACGCGCACATCTTCTGCACCCCGGAGCAACTTGTGGGCGAGGTGGGGAAGGTGCTGGACCTGGTGCAGGAGATACTCGGCGTTTTCGGGCTGAGCTATAAGTTCTACCTGTCCACGCGGCCCGAGGTATCCCTTGAGGAGGCGAGCGACGAGGAGTGGGACCGCGCCACCGAATCGCTGCGGCGGGCCTTGGAGGAGAAGGGGCTCGACTTTGAGGTGGACGAAGGCGCCGGCGCGTTCTATGCCCCGAAGATAGACGTTGTCCCGCTCGATTCGCTGGGGCGCGAGTGGGAGCAGGGACCCACCATCCAGGTGGACCTGAACCTGCCGAAGCGTTTCGAGGTCACTTACGTCGGCGAGGACGGCAGGGAGCACGAGTGCATCATCGTCCATCGGGCCATCCTCGGGTCGCTTGAGCGCTTCACGGGGGAGATCATCGAGCACTTCGCCGGCTGGTTCCCGGTCTGGCTCGCGCCGGAGCAGGTGCGCCTGCTGCCCATCACCGACCGGCACGTCGAATACGCGCGCGGCGTTCTAGCGCGGCTGAAGGCCGTCGACGTGCGCGCCTCCTGCGACGAGCGCAACGAGACCATGGGCTACAAGGTCCGCTCCGGCACCGTGGAGAAGGTCCCTTACCTGCTGGTCGTCGGGGACCGGGAGGCCGAGGGCGGCACCGTCAGCGTTCGCAGCCACGACCGGGGCGACGAGGGGGCTGTGCCGGTGGAGGAGTTCCTGGAGCGGCTCCGGAGGGAGATCGAGGCCAAGCAACTGCCCGCCGACTTCTGAGTTCAGGGCGCTGTGGAAAGCTCCTCCCCGGTAGCCCCCGGCGCCTCGCCGGGGGCTGGCGCTGCGTACACACCGGGCGAGACGCCCGGCGCTACCCGAGGAGAAGGCGGGAAGGGCATGCTTTCCGTCGCCCCTGAACTCTGGATCCTGAACTCCGTCCCGCAGGGACGGACGGATCAGCCATGCGCCCGATAGAACGCTCGAACGTACTGAAATGCACCGCCGGGGAGGGTGTGTTCGGGATCGGCATGGGGCTGGTGGCGGCGATGACGGCCCTGCCCCTTTTGCTGACGCAACTCGGCGCGGGGAAGGTGCTGCTGGGCCTGGGGTTCAGCATCTGCACGGCGGGCTGGTACGTGGGGCAGCCGGTCGGGCTGGTGCTGTTCGGCCGGCGGCGCAGGACCAAGAGGTTCCTGGTCCCGTGGAGCTTCTGCTGCTCGGTGCCCACGTACCTGGCGATGGGGCTGGCAGTCTACTTCCTGGGGCCGCGCGAGCCTCGCCTCTGCGCCGCGGCGGTTCTGGGCCTGCTGGCGGTTCGCTTCGTGGGGGGCGGGTCGGCTACGCCCCTGTGGTTCGACTGGCAGGCACTGGTGTTCCGCCGGGAGATCCGCGGTCGGGCCATCGGCATGATGGCCGGCGCGTCGGCCCTGGGGGTGAGCATAGCGGCGTTGGCCGCCGGCGCCGCGCTGCGCTTCCTGGACTTCCCCGTGGACTATGGCCTGCTCTTCGCGTTCAGCGCGTTCATCTGCGCCGTCGCGCTCGGCTTCTTCTTGGCCGTGCGCGAGCCGGCGTCGGTGACGGCGCCTGCCACGACAATGAAGCTGGCGGAGACGGCCGGCCGGCTCCTGCGGTCTTTGCGGGAGAAGAACTTCCGCAGGTACCTGGTGGCCAGGATCGTGCTCACTCTGGGCGCCGGTGCGACGGGCTTCTATGCGATTCACTTCAAGAGCCCGGAGGGCGGCGGGCTGGCCGACAGCACGGTCATCGCGCTCGGCGCCTTCCTGACGCTGCCGCAGGCCCTCGCCAGTTACGTCCTTGGCCGGCTGGGTGACCGTGCCGGTCACAAGGTGGGCATCCTGCTCGGCGCCCTGGCGCAGGTGGCCTCATTGGCCGTGGCGTTCCTGGGACGCGGCGGCCTGGCCTGCATCGCCAGCTTCGCGCTGGTGGGCGTCGCGTGGTCCTCGGCCTGGGTCAGCCACGTCAACATGCTCTTCGAGACGTGCCCGCACGACAGCCGCGTGGCCCACATCACGCTGGGCAACATGTTCCTGAGCCCGTTCCTGCTGCTGGTGCCGCTCGGCACGGGCTGGTTCATGGAGCACCTGGTGGGCGTTCGGGCCGGGATCGGGTGGGCGCTTGTTCCCACGCTGCTGGGGGTCCTGTGGCTCGTCTTCATGGTCAGGGAACCGCGCACGCTGGAAGTAACGGGGCCGGACACGGGCGAAGGCGCTTCCGGCTGAACGCCGCCCTCATTCGGGCCCGACCGCCTCGTAGAACGTCTCGTAGACGCGCTGCCGCCTCTGGATCGCCCCCTCGGACAGCAGCGCCTGGACGTACTTGATCGCCTCGTTCGGGTGGATGCCCAGCCCGCCGGCGATGTCCTCGAGCGTGGCGGGCCTGCGCCGCAGCAGGTCGAGCACCTCCTCCTTCTGCGCCGTGGCGGCGACGTCCATCTCGAAGACGGTCGTCGGGACGATGATCTCGGCGCGCGGCCCGAGCAGCCGGCGGACCTCCTCCAGCCTCTCCGCAGGTGCGGCATGGACGCCCGGTTCGGCGGCCGGCCGGACTGCCGTGTTGATCTGCACGCGGTGGGGCCGGATGCGCTCGATCATCGCGGCCATGCTGCGGGCCTGGGCGTCGGATGAGTTCAGGCCCTCCACGATGAATACTTCGAGCCATATCTCGCCCGCGAACTCCTCCCGCAGCGCGACGAGGCCCGTCACTATCCCCTCCAGGGTCAGTCCGGGGTGGGGCCGGTTGACTCGCCGGAACGTCTCCTCGTCCCCAGCGTCCAGCGAGGGGAGGATAAGGTCCATCTCCTCGCACGCCGCGCGCACCTCGGGCAGGAAGAAGAGCGAGCCGTTGGTCAGCAGGGCGACGGGCACGTCGGTCAGGCGTCGGACGCCCGCCGCCACTTCTCCGAATGAGCTGTGCAGCGTCGGCTCGCCGGAGCCGCCCAGGGTGACGTAGTCCGGGCGCGGGCATTCCTTCAGCCGCGCGGCCAGGTCGTCCAGCACCTCGCCGACCGGCGCGTATTCGGCCCGCTCGAGCGTCGTCCGGGCCGTCGGGCCGAGCTGGCAATAGACGCAGTTGAAGTCGCACGTCTTCGGCGGCACGAGGTCCACGCCCAGCGACCTGCCCAGCCGGCGCGACGGCACCGGCCCGTAAGTGTATCTTGCCATTGGCTGGCTCCTGCCGCCCCGGCAACCCGCCGTCACGGGGCGACTTTGATGTCAACGACCGGCGATCCGTCCAACGCGTCCAGGCCCGTCACGGTCAGCTCGTTGCCGTGCACCGCTACGACCTCGACCTCCGTGACGCCGATGGGGTTGGGCCGCATCGGGCTGCGGAGCGCGAAGACGCCGCGCTTCGGCCTCGACCGGTCGCCCCTCGGGTGGCATTGCAGTATCTCCCGGTCGGCCTCGCCGAGCCCGTGCATCCAGTAAAGGATCTGGAGGCGGCTTCCCGGCTCGATGCCCAGCAGGGCCGGCTCCAGTTCCGGCCTGACCCGGATGACGCACTCCGCGTTCGGCTGCTCCGCGTCGCGGCGGCGCACTGCGCCGACGGGGACTACACGGTAACTGCTCATGGCGCGATCTCGCCCGAGGTGTAGTTCAGGTGAACCCGGCATTATAGGCCATGTCCTGCGGGGCTGCAAAAGCGGGCGTGCCCGTTGCCGGCCCCGGCGAGGTCATGTAGATTGGTGGAGAGGGAACGGTGTTGGCTGGCCGAGCGTGGGGGACCGTCGCGTGTGCGCGGATGGCAGGCATGGGCGCCGCCTGGTCGTGCGGGAAGTGACGTGCAAGACCGTGCTGAACCGCAGCAGCATCGGGCACTACTCGATGAACTGCTACACGGGCTGCGAGCACGGGTGCGTTTACTGCTACGCGCGGTTCATGCAGCGGTTCCACCCGCACCCGGAGCCGTGGGGGGAGTTCGTGGACGTGAAGGTCAACGCCGCCGAGGCGCTCGCCCGGCAGCTCAAGCGGGCCGAGCCCGGCGACGTGTTCGTCAGCAGCGCTTGCGACGCCTGGCAGCCTCTGGAGCGCGAATGGGAGCTGACGCGGCAGTGCTGCGGGATGCTGGTCGAGCACGGCTTCAAGGTCAACGCGCTGACCAAGAGCGCGCTGGTGCTGAGGGACCTGGACATCTTCCGGCCCGGCCTGGCGCGGGTCGGCACGACCATAACGACGCTTGACCCCCGGCTGGCGCGGCTCTGGGAGCCGCGAGCGGCCGCAGTCGAGCAGCGGTGGCACGTCCTGGAAGCCGCCAGGGAGGCCGGGCTGGAGACGTCCGTCATGTTCGGCCCGCTGCTGCCGGAGCTTTCCGACACGCGGGATTCCCTCCGCGCGCTGTTCGAGCGGGCCGCCGAGGTCGGCGTGGACGTCATCTGGGTGGACGCGCTGAACCCCCGCCCGCGCGTCTGGCCCTCGGTCGGCAGGCTCGTGCGCCGGCACTTCCCCGAACTGCACGACACCTACAGCCGGATGCTCCACCATCGCCGGACACGGGACTCCTACCTGTCGGCGCTGCGGGAAAGGGTCAGGGCGGCCGCGCGGAGCGCCGGTCTCGCGGACCGCCTGGCCGGCTGCCCGTAGGTTGCGCCCGCGCGGCGGGGCGGTTAGAGTGGACGTTCCGCTCGGGCGCGGACTGAGCGGCAAGCCTGGAAGCCATGCTGGAGGACGCAGATGGGGAAACTGATGGTCGCCACCGGAAGGGGGGGCGTCGGCAAGAGCACGTTCGTCGCGCTTGCCGTGCGGCACCTGCCCTCGCCGCCCCTGCTCATCGACGCTGACCCGGACCAGAGCCTGGCCCAACTCCTGGGGGCGGACCTGGCCGGGGCGGGCGTGAACTCCATATCCGACGTCCTCTACAAGCTGCAGAAACCCGACGCCTACGGGGAACTCCGGTCCATGCCGCTGGCGCAGAAGATGGAGTACCTGCTGAACCTCTCGTGCCTTTACGAATCCGAACGGTTCGATCTCGTTACGCTCGGCGTCAAGTGGACGCGCGGGTGCTACTGCCAGCCCAACAACGTGCTCCAGAGCCTGCTGCCCGCGCTGGCGAAGAACTACGCCTACACGGTCCTGGACTCCCCCGCCGGGCTGGAGCACGTGAACCGGCGCATCGTGCGCGACGTGGACGACGTGTTCGCGCTGATTGACCCCTCCGCGAAAGCCCTGCGCAATGCCCGCCGGCTGGCCGAGATCGCCGAGGCCATCGGGGTCAGCTTCAGCAACCTCTACCTCGTCGGAAACTGCCGGTTCTCGCCAAAGGCAGAACGCGAGCTTGCGGAGCTGGACGGCGCGACCTACCTGGGGCGACTCGCGCCCGACGAAGACGTTGAGGAGTTCGACTGGGAGGGACGCTCGTTGCTGGAACTCCCCGGAGATTCGCCGGCCAGCCTGTCAGTGAGGACCATTCTGCAGAAAGCCGGCTACGAGACGGCCTGAGAGGCCGACGCGTTGCCGGGCGGTTCGGGCTTCTGCTATAATCGACTGCAGGCGAGAGGGGGGGAGGGACGGGGGGTGCATGAGGCGGGCGTCTGATCACCTGAGACGGCTGTACCGCAAGCTCATCCCACCGCGCGCCGAGACGTCCGCCGTGGGGATGACCGTGTTGCTTGCGGGCGTCGTCGGCATCGGCGCCGGCCTGCTGGCGCTGCTGCTCGGCTGGCTCATAACGTGGCTGAACCGCCACCTGTTCTTCGGTATCGGCCACGGCCTCGACGCGCTTCCCGGTCCGTGGAACTACTGCCTCATCCTGATCCCCGCGGCCGTCTTCCTGCTCGTGGCGTGGGTGCTGCGCCGCTGGGCGCCGGAGGCGTACGGGGCGGGCATCAGCCACGTGATGAGCGCCGTGGGGCGCGGCGGGTACATCCGCAGGCGCGTCATGTTCATCAAGCCCCTGGCGACTGCGCTCTGCATCGGCGCCGGCGCCCCGCTGGGGATGGAGGGGCCGGTTGTCCAGGCGGGCGCAGCCGTGGGGAGCGCGGTCGGCGGACGCTTCAAGATGGGCGTTGAGAACATCCGCATCCTCGTGGCTGCCGGGGCGGCCGCCGGGCTGGCGGCCAAGTACGGCGCCCCCATCGGCGGGGCGGTCTTCAGCGCCGAGCTGATACTGGGCAGCGCCAGCACGGCCGCGCTGCTCCCGCTGATCGTCGCCTCCTTCCTGGCCGTGCTGACGCGCCACGCCGTCATGGGCGGGACCCCGGAGTACCAGATCGCCGCCGAACACTTCCATTTCGCGGGCGCGGACTACCTGGCTTTCCTGGTGCTGGGCGTGGCCTGCGGGCTGGCGGCAGTCTATTTCATCAAGACGATCTTCGCCGCCGAAGCGACGATGGACCGGCTCTTCTCCCAGTGGTGGGCGAAGGCGCTGTTCGGCGGCCTCGTCGTGGGGCTGGTCGGTTTCCTGTGCCGGGACCTGCTGGGCACCGGGCGGCCTGTTATCCAAACCTTGCTGACGGAGCCCGAGTACTCCCTGAAGCTGCTGCTGTTGTTCGTGGTCCTCAAGCCCTTGCTCTGCAGCACTGCGCTGGCGTCCGGGACGAGCGGGGGCATATTCGCGCCTTCGCTCTTCGCGGGGGCCGCGCTGGGGGCGCTCTTCGTGCGGGTCCTCTCCGGCGGCCTCTCGCTCGAGACGGCGCCGACGGCCGCTTACGTGATGGTGGGCATGGCCGCCGTGATGGGAGCCGTCATGCGCGCGCCGCTCCAGGCGATACTGGTCACCTTCGAGCTGGCGCACAACTACTCGCTGGTGCCGCCGCTGATGATCGCCTGCGTCGTCAGCCTGAAGGTCTCGGAGCTGTTCGAGCCCGAGTCGGCCTTCACGCGCTGGCTGGTGCGCAAGGGAGAGCGAATCAGGCGCGGGATGGACTTCGCCCTTCTCGACGGGATTCGAGTTCGGGACATCATGGACGAGCAGTACGTCGCGCTGCCGGCGGACGCTTCAATCGGCGAGATCGCGCCCCTTGTCCGGGCCTCCGAGAACCGGACCTTTCCGGTCGTTGGCGATGACGGTAAGCTCGCGGGAATCGTCATGCTGGCCGGCCTGATGGCGGCGGCCGTGCGTTCGGCTGCGGGGGCGCCCCAGCCCGCCGTGCGCGAATTGCTGGAGCCCGAACCCGTTTACCTCGGGCCGGACGATTCGCTGGCCAGGGCCTGGCGGGTCATGGGGAACTACGACTACGACTGCCTGCCGGTTTGCCTGTGGACCCCCGAGGGCCTCAACATCCTGGGCATCTGCGAGAAAGAGGCGATCGTCGAGATGCACGACCGGCAGGCGTTCGTTACTCTGAGCCGCCGGTCCCGGTAGCTTTCGCACAGCCTGACAGTGGGAGCGCGCATGAAGGCGCACCGTGCCATCGTCGCAGCCCTGGCGTTCTGTGCGGTTGCCCCGGCGAGTGCGGCCGTCCGGTTGGCGCCCCCGCGCGGCCGGATCGCTCGGGAGGTGTTGCTGTACTGGGCCGTTTCGCAGCGCGCCGAACGGATCGCCGAGCCGGGCCACCACGAGTTCGAGTTCGCCCTCGCCGCCGAGGGCGAGGGGACCGTCAAGGTCCAAGTGGTGGTGACCCGTGAGCCCGTCCCCGGGCGCGAGCGGGACGCCGCGTATCCCGAGCGCACGACTGCGCAGGTCCTTGAGATCGCCTCGGAGGGCAAGGCGGCCCAGGTACGCTTCAGTGACGCCTTTCGGGAGGGGGACGTCGGAGCACGGGACCAGCCCGTGCCCGTGCAGCTCCCGGACGGTCAGAGGATTCCCATCTGTCACAGTTTCGTGACCGAGGCGGGGATCACCTGCCTGGTGCCGGAGGGCGCCGCCGACCTGCAACTCGTCCGGGCCGCCATGGCCGGCGACGTGCTGACGATGCGGGGCCAGGTCTTCGGCGTGCAGGATCTGGGGCCGTGCGTCGTGATTGACGGGGTGAAGTTCGCAGGTGACGAGCACGCCGCGGACGAGCCGCCCTGGGCCGTCCGCGTGCTGGGGGGCGGGCGCGACGTGAGCCTGGGCAGCGAACCGGGCGATTACACGGTCCGCATACCGCGCGGCGACGGTCAGGGGGAGGGAAACGCGCTCCTGGTCCGGCAGCGCCAGTTCAAGGTCGTGGACCTGGAGGCGAACGGCCACAAGATCGTGGCCGAGCTGGCGGCCAGCCCGCGCGAGACGAGCTACGGCCTCCAGGGCCGGCGCGGACTGGAGACCGACCACGGGATGCTCTTCTTCTTCGCCCGGCCGGGACACCCCGTTTTCGTCATGAAGACGGTCTCTTTCCCCATCTCCATCGCCTTCATCCGCGCCGACGGGATCGTTACGAACATCGGGCGGATGAACCCGGGAGACCAGAGAGGCGTGACGTCGGTCGTGCCGGTCAACTACGTCCTGGAGATGGAGCAGGACTGGTTCGAGGAGCACGAGGTGAAGCCCGGGGACCGCCTGACTATGCCCTGACGCCGCCCCTGCGTCACGTGCAGGGCTCCTCCAGGATGCGGACGCCGAAGGGCTCCAGTTCGAGCCCGCCCGTGCGCGGTTCCCCGGTCAGCATGTCGCGGTACTCGCCGTCGCCCAGCTCGATGCGTGCCGCCTCCCGGTTGTGGTTGAGCACGAAGAGGAAGCTGCGGTCCTTCTGGCTGCGGCGGCGCACCTCCACGCCCTCCGGGCTCTCCAGGACGCCTGAGATGCCGCAGTCCGCGCAGAGCCGCGCGTAGAAGTTGGACAGGAAGTCCTCCCCGACGTCGGCCCCAACGTAGTAGGCCAGACCGTCTCCGAGGCGGTTCTCGGTCACAACGGGCCGGCCCGCGTAGAAGTCGTCGCCGTAAGCGGCGAGCACGCGGGCGGTCTCGGCGTGGGCGAGTTCGCAGAGCCGGCGGCACTCGTAGGCGCCCTCGCACGGCCCGAAATCGGCCTGCATGACGACCTGGTTGGTCCAGTCCTCGAAGAGGGCGTCAATTTCCTCGACCCAGACGCCGAGCGTCCGGCGGAGCGCGCCCGGATAGCCGCCCAGGTAGGCCAGGTCGTGCTCGTCCACCCAGCCGGTCAAGAAGGTGGCGACGAAGCGCCCGCCGGACTCGACGAATTGCTCGATCCGCTCCGCCCATTCGCGGCGGACCGAGTAGAGCATCGGCGCGATGACCAGGTCGTAACCGGACAGGTCCGCCCCGGCGTCGATCACGTGAACCGGCACGTTCCGCTCCCAGAGGGTGCGGTAGTGCTTGAAGGCGGTCTCGCGGTAGCGCTTCTCGCGGATCGGCCCGGCGGTGGCGTCGAGGGTCCACCAGTTCTCCCAGTCGAAGATGAGGGCGACGCGCGCCTCCACGCCGGAGCCGAGGACGCCGTCTTCCAGCCGCTCCAGCTCTGCGCCGAGCCGGGACACCTCGGCGAAAACGCGCGTGTTCTCGTGACCGGCGTGGGCGACGACGGCGCCGTGGAGCTTCTCGCACCCGCCCCGGCCGCGCCTCCACTGGAAATACATGACCGAGTCCGCGCCGTGCGCCACGGCCAGGTGGCTCCACAGCCGCATCTGGCCGGGCCTCTTCAGGGCGTTGACGGTCTGCCAGTTCTGGGAACTCGGCGTCTGCTCCATCAGCATGAACGGCTGCCCGCCGCCCTTCAGCCCGTACATCAGGTCGTGCTGGAAGGCCACGTCGGCGACGTCGCCCCGGATGCTGGGGTAGCAGTCCCACGAGACGACGTCCACGTGGGGCGCCCACTTGTGGTAGTCCAGGGTGTAGTGGAAGCCCATCATGTTGGTCGTCACGGGCACCTCGGGGGTGACCTCGCGCAACACGCCGGCCTCGTTCAGGAAGCATTCGAGCAGGGCGTCGCTGCTGAAGCGCCGGTAGTCCACGTTCACGGCGGGGATGCTCCCCTCGCCGTTTTCGCGGGGGGGCTCCACCTGCGACCAGTCGGTGTAGGTGTGGCTCCAAAACGGCGTGTACCAGTTGCGGTTGAGTTCGTCGAGCGAGCCGTGCCGGCGCTTGAGCCACTGGCGGAAGGCTTCGGCGCAGTTCTCGCAGTAACAGGCCCCCGAGTACTCGTTCGAGACGTGCCAGAGCACCAGCGCGGGATGGTCCCTGTATCGCTCCGCCAGCTTGCGGGCGATCGTCGCACATGCCCCGCGGTAGGCCGTGGAGTTCGGGCAGAAGTTGACCCTGTGACCGTGGCCTTTGCGGCGCCCGGACGCGTCCGAGCGCAGGACCTCCGGGTGCTGCTGCGAGAGCCACGCGGGGTGCGCGGCGCTCGGCGTGGCGAGGACGGCGTAGAGCCCGTTGTCGGCCAGCTTGTCCATGATGGTGTCGAGCCAGCCGAACTCGAACGTGTCCGGCGCCGGCTGGAGGCTGACCCAACTGAACACGCCCACGGTGGCGACGTTGACGTTGGCCAGCTTCATGAGGCGCACGTCCTCGTCCCACACGTCGTCCGGCCACTGTTCGGGGTTGTAGTCACCCCCGTGGAAGAAGCGCGGCAGCCTCGTGCTGATGAGCGGGTGCATTCTCTCCATCGCATTTCTCCGGTCTTGAGTGTGAAGGGGGGAAGTATAACGCTCGCGCGGCCTGCCGGCAAAGGGACTTCCTTGCGCGGCCACAGGCGGTTTGTTATAGTGCAGCGGCGATGTTTCTGGACGGTCCTGCGCGAGGGGGCTTCTGTCCATGTCCGAAGAGGCGGAACTGGCCTACGCGCTTGTAACGCCCTACACCCTGCACAAGAGCCGTACGGGCGGCATACTGGCTCGCCTGCTCTGGGCGAACGTCCGTCTGGTCGCCGCCAGGATGTACGCTCCCCGGCCCGGAAGCGGGTTCATCGAGGAATACTGCGACGCCATCTACGACCCGGACGAGCGGGACATCCCCCTCCGTTACCAGAAGCTGCTGATCGAATACGTCCTGGAGAACTTTGGCAAGCCCAACGCGCGGGGCATATCCAACCGCCTGGCCGTCCTGATCTTCCGCGGGCCGAATGCCCTGCACGACATCGTGGAAGCCGTCGGCCACGTCAGTCAGCGCGTCAAGGGGGACACCGTCCGCGGCACGTACGGCGACTACTTCCGGGCGAAGCGTGAGGACGTTGCGGATGACCCGGGTTATCGGGCGCGCAAGGGCCTGCTGGACCGGTACGCGAGGCTGCGGGACGTTGACCCGGACGAGCCGACCGACGATTTCTTCGAGCCAGCCGTGCTGACCGGCGTCACGCCGAAGATGAACGAAGCCCACCTTAAGGTGTTCCGCAAGTACGCGTACAGCGACGGGGGTTTTGTGCTGGACGCGCTGGACGGAGGGGCCGCGCAGGACGTGGAGCACTCCCTCGTGGTGCTCAAACCGGAGATATTCCGCAATCGCAACCCCTTGCCCGGGAACCTGGTGGACTTCTTTGCCCGGTCCGGGATGTTCATTACCGCAACGAAGGTTCTCGAACTGAGCGTGGCGGAGGCCAAGCAGTTCTACAGCCTGAAACTGGACCAGTTCCGCGAGCAACTCAAGGGGATGGTCGCGGACAGGGCGCGCCAGATCGTCGCCAGGGCGCGGCTGCTGGCCCGGCAGGGAGTCGAGCGCATGGGGGCCGGCACCGAGGCCGCCTTCGCGCCGCAGAACGCCCTGACCGCGGCGCAGGAGGCCGAAGGCATCTTCTGCGGCGAGGCCGGCCCCGGCGACGTGAAGCCAGCCGTCGTCGCGCGTATCTATGATGAGCTGCGCGCCAGACTGACGGACCTGGACCCGCCCGACTCTCTCTACGACGAGTTGGCCGAAGAGCTGAAGGACCTCAACGGACGCGCTGAGTTCGACGAGTTGATCCGTTACATGACCGGCAAAGACCCCCACAGCGGCAAGCCCATCGAAGCCGGCCGAGAAACGCATTGCATGGCCCTGCTGTACTCGGGGCGGAATGCACTATCCGCCACCCGCAAGCGGCTCAAGGAGCTGCGGGAGGTTTACGGGCAGAACCTGTTGCAGAATCGGGCGCACGCGAGCGACCCGGAGGAGAACCCGCTGAAGGAGATGGAGGTGCTCGGCATGCCCACCTCGCCGCACGGGGAGGGCAGGCCCTGTGACCTGGAACAGGTGGTCAACGAGTTCTACCCCCCGGAGTAAGGGCCGTGCTTGTCATCCGCCTGGTGCTGGGGCCTCTGGAGACGAACGTGTACCTGCTCAGGGACCCTGGCAGCGGGGCGGGAGCCGTCGTGGACCCGGCCGGCGAGGCCGGCCGCATCGTCGAGAGATGCCGCGAGGAGCGCCTGACGCCGGAGTACATCGTCAATACGCACGCACACGTGGATCACGTCGGCGCGAACGCCGGCCTGAAGGAGGCGTTCCCGGCGGCTGTGCTCTGCATGGGTGAAGAGGAGGCCGGCACACTCGCCGACCCGGTGGCGAACCTTTCCGCCGCTTTCGGGCTGGCGGCGGGCGGGCCGGAGCCCGATCTCTGGCTCAGGGAGGGCGACGAGCTTCGTTTCGGCACGGTCGTGATGGAGGTTCTGGAGACGCCGGGGCACACCCCCGGCGGGATAAGCCTGCTGGCGCGGGGCGGGGGCATCCCGCAGCTCTTCTGCGGCGATGTCCTGTTCCGCCGCGGCGTCGGCAGGACGGACCTGCCGGGCGGCGATTGGGCGGCCGTGGTCGATTCGATCCGTCGGAAGCTCTTCACGCTGCCCGATGGCACGGTCGTCTGGCCGGGACACGGTGAGAGGACGACAATCGGCGAAGAGAAACGGGAGAACCCGTTTGTGGCGGCGCTTTGACGCAGCTTCAGGCAGCGACCAGGAGGACGGCAGTGGCGAGGATCCAGACAGCTCTGATAACAGTCGCGGATAAGACCGGGGTCGCGCAGTTTGCGCAGCGACTCGTCGGGCTCGGAGTTGAACTCCTTGCCACGGGAGGGACGGCTCGCTTGCTGCGTGAGAGAGAGCTCGAGGTGACCGACGTCAGCGAGTACACGGGCTTCCCGGAGATACTGGACGGCGGCCTGCGCGTGCTTCACCCCAAGGTGACCGGCGGCGTTCTGGCCCGGCGCGATCAGCGGCACCTGCGCGAGTTGGAGAAGCTTGGCATCCGCACGATCGACATGGTGGTCGTGAACCTCTATCCGCACGTCAGCCTGATATCGCAGCCCGGCGTCCGGCAGATGCAGGCGATTGAGGACATCGACATCGCCGGGCCGACCGTCGTCCGGGCGGCCGCCAAGAACTACACCCACGTGGCAGTCGTCACCAACCCGGCCACGTACGACAGCGTGGCGGAGGAACTTGAGAGCAACGACGTGCACCTCTCCGAGGAGACGCACTTCAAGCTCGCCCTGGACGCGTTCCGCCACACTGCTCACTATGACGCGGCCATCGCGAGGTACTTCGCCAGCATCCACGGCGAGGTGGGGACCGCCCTGGAGCAGATCACGCTGGAATACGACAAGAGGCAGGACCTGCGCTACGGCGAGAACCCGCACCAGCGGGCCGCCTTCTACGTCGAGCAGGACGTCAAGGAGCCCTCGGTGAGCGGCGCCAGGCAGGTCGCCGGCCCCGTGCTCTCCTTCAGCAACGCCCTGGACCTCGATGCCGGGATCGAGCTAGCCAAGGAGTTCGAGCGCCCGGTCGCAGTGATCGTCAAGCTGGCGAATCCGTGCGGCGTTGCAGTCGCGAAGTCGCTCACCCGGGCCTACGAGAAGGCCTATCTGGCGGACCCGCGGGCCGCGTTTGGCAGCGCCGTTGTGCTCAATCGCCCTCTTGACGCGGACACGGCCCGGGCCGTCGCCGGCCCCGTAGTTGAGGTGGATGGCAAACCCGTGCCCCGTTTGGTGGAGTGCCTGGCTGCTCCGGGCTTCGAGGACGGGGCGCTGGACGCCCTCCGCGAGAAGGCTGACTGGGCAGCCCGTACGCGCCTGCTCGAGGTCGGGCCTCTGGGGCCGCGCGCCCGCGACGAGGCCAGCAAGGACTTCAAGCGCGTCACTGGCGGCGTGCTGCTGCAGGATCGCGACCTGATTGGGCTCGATCCCGGGGGGCTGAAGGTTGTTACGGGAACCGCCCCCAGCGCGCAGCAGATGCGGAATCTGAAGTTCGCCTGGCTCTGCTGCAAGCACGTCACGTCCAACGCCATCGTCGTGGCCAAGGGCAAGACGCTGGTGGGCGTCGGCGCGGGGCAGATGAGTCGCCTCGACGCAACCGTCCTGGCCCTGACCAAGGCCGGCGCAAGGGCGCGCGGAGCCGTGCTGGCCAGCGACGGCTTCTTCCGGTTCCCCGACGCCGTCCAGCGTGCGGCCGAAGCGGGCGTGGCGGCGATCATCCAGTCCGGGGGGGCGGAGCACGACCAGGCAGTCATTGAAGCCGCCGAACAGGCCGGGATCGCCATGGTCTTCACCGGCATCCGGCACTTCCGCCATTGAGAGGTCGCCTGCCATGGCTCAGCCGGCGGAAGAGCCGCAGGTGCTGCACCTTGACGAACAGCGGGGCTGGCGCGGCGGCGAGCAGCAGATGCTGTACCTGGCCAAAGGGCTGCGGGCCCGCGCCGTTCGCACCGCCGCTCTCGTGCAGCCGGGCTGCGCCGCTGCGGAGCGCGTCCGCGCCAGCGGCGTTGACGTTCTCCGAACCCGCATGGCAGGGGAGGTGGACCTGCCGGCGGCCTGGCACATCGCCCGGCTGGCGCGGTCCAGTGGGTTCAACATCCTGCATTCCCACACGGCTCACACGCACATGCTGGCGCTGCTCGCGGCCCGCATGAACGGCGGCCGGTGCAAGGTCGTCTCGCACCGCCGCATCGAGTACCCCGTCGGGCGGGCCTTCCTGGGCCTGGGCAGGGTCAAGTACCTCTTCGGCGTGGACGCCTACGTCGCCATCAGCAACCGCGTCAAGGAGACCCTTCTGGAAGCCGGCGTGCCCGAGTGGCGGGTCTTCGTCGTGCGCAGCGCCACGGACCCGGAACGGTTCCTGCACGTCCGGCCGCGGGCCGGCCTGCGCGCCAGCCTGGGGGTCCCGGACGACGCCTTCGTCGTCGGCAACATCGCTGCGCTGGTGGGGCACAAGGACCACCGCACGTTGCTGGAAGCCTGCCGCGTCGTGCGGGACAACATGCCCCAGACGTGGGTGGTCATTGTGGGCGACGGGCCGCTGCGCGAGGAAGTGCGTGCCAAGGCGCGCAGCATGCACATGGACGACCGCCTCGTGATGACCGGGTTTCGGGACGACGTGCCGGAGCTTATCCGCGCCTTCGACGTGTTCGCCCTGAGCAGCTCGGAAGAAGGCCTCTGCAGCACGCTGCTGGAGGTGGCTGCCAGCGGCTGTCCCATCGTGGCCACGGACGCGGGCGGCGTCCGGGAGGCCGTGCTTCCCGATCGGACCGGCGTCATCGTTCCCACGCGCAGTCCGCGCGCCCTGGCTCAGGGCGTGCTCCAGCTGGCAGCGCACCCGCAGCAGGCCCGGCAGATGGCGGCCCGCGGCAGGGAGCGGGTCCGAACGCACTTCAACACCGACGTCCTGGCCGAGCGAACGCTGGAGGTCTACCGGCGTGTGCTGGCCGGCCGGGTGGGGCCGCAGTGGGAGGCAGGGCTCTGCGAGGACTGAATGGGCCTCACTGGCCGTCGAACGTCCGCCCGGACGTGTGTGCCAGATACACTATGCAGCGCTCGCACCCGCGGCTTGTCCGGCAGCAATCACGGTAAATCTGGTGCAGTCCCTGCTGGCGCCGCGTGGAGCCGACCACCTTTCGCGCTTCCTCACGGCTGCCGAAGATCACCTGGTTCATGCGGCGCGTGACGGCGTTGCCCGGGCGGGGTGGCATACGCTGCCACACGAGCTGCATGCGCTCGGCAGTCTCGGTGTCGCCCTCCGCCCGCGCGTGGGCCAGCAGCATCGGCAGCAGCACGTCCACCAGGATGCTTGTGGCGCGCTGACGGCCAACGAGCGCTCGGGGGTTGCCGAACTTCTTCGCGCCGAAGCCGTAGCGATGCGACCAGTAGGGATGGTCGAGCTGGAGGAAGGTGTCCAGCAAGGCCCCCCGAAGCGCCGTGTCGAGACGCCCCCTTCCCGTGGGACGAGAGACGCCGGCGACGCGGCGCAGGAGGTGCGAGAAAAGCCCTCCGTGCAGGTGTCCGGCGTAGAGGCGCGCCAGGGCCGCGATCCGCCTCGTGGGATAGTTGGCGGGCCTGGTGCCGGCGAAGTGCCAGTGTTCCGGGCCGAGATTGACCTGGGTCGGCGGCGCGCCGAAGTCCCGCCACCTGCGCCGCAACTCACCCACATGGGCGACCGTCTCAGGGTCCGCGTCTTCCGGCTCCACTGCTGCCAGGAAGCCGGCCACGGAGAAGAGGGCCGCCTCCAGAATCAGGGACTTCTCCTCGAACGTGGCGTCGGCCGGCACGCGTTCTCGCAGCAGGTGCGCCGGCAGCAGGCCGGCGAGCTGCATGAAGGGCATCCGGTTGTTCTTGTAGCCCAGCGCCTCGGCTACTCGCTCGTAGAGCAGTTGCTCCCGGGGGTGGTTCTCGAACAGCCCTGCGCACGTCGCCGCCCGCGTGAAGAGACGATGGTCCCCCGCCGCGTCCAGCAGTCCGCCGAGCCACTCGGGGCCGATCTCACCGGACGCGTACGCGGGTCCGCAGTACCTGCCCTCGACGGCCGCGCGTGCGTAGAGGGGAGTCTCATCCTCCGGACCGATGACCTCGACCAGCTCTTCGAGGTCCTCCTCGATCACGTTGCTCAGGGTGAGCTGGGGTATCTGCTTGCCGTCCTGGGCGAGGACGCACGGCTCGTCCCGGTCGTTCCACATGACGACGTGGAGCGCCACGTCGTTGTATTCGGGCTGTCTGTCGTGGCCGTGCGCGTGCCAGGAGGAGGCGAGGGTGTGTACTTCGACGTCGCCGACGACCCTGCCGGTGCCCTCGAGGACGAACTCCGCCCGGATGAAATCCGGTCCGCCCTCGACGTTCCACCAGCCGGGGGAGAGCACCTCCATGCGCCGCCCGTCGTCGGTGGTCAGTCCCTCCGAGGGGAAGTGGCTGCCGAACCAGACGCACCGCACGATCTCTTCGCGCACGCTCCGGCCGGCCAGGCCGTAGGTGGACTGCTTCTCGCCGAGTTCGGCGGCGAACTGCTCCCGCAGTTGCCCGTACACGTCGCAGAAGTCGTTCCGCTTCTCAGGCATGCTTGCGCGCCCTGGAAGCCGTTGCGCCGGTCACGCCCGGCCGAGGAACTCGCCCGTGCGCGTGTCCACCTGCACCCTGTCGCCTGTCTTGATGTGCCCGGGGACCTTTACCGTCAGACCCGTCTCCAGTTCGGCGGGTTTGGTGACTGTGGTGGCCGTGTCGCCCCGGACGGCGGGGTCGGTCCGGGCCACCTCCAGCACCACGCTCGACGGCATCTCGATGGCGACGGGCTGCCCCTCGTGCAGGGCCAGCTCCGCACCCGCATTGTAGGTGAGGTAGGGCAGCGCGTCGGCCAGAAGGTCCTCGCCGACGTGAAGTTGCTCCCCGGACTGCGGGTCCATGAACACGTACGCCGTGCCGTCCTGGTAGAGATACTCCATGCGCCGCTTCTCCAGAAATGCCCTGTCCACCTCGTCGCTGGAGGAGAAGCGGTTCGTCTCGACGTGGCCGTCATCCAGGTTCTGAAGTTTCATCTGGATGTACGCGCCCCTCTTGCCGGTGAAGGTCTGCTGCGTGTCGGTGACGCGCCAGAGGGCCTCTCGCCATCGGATGACGTTGCCTCTTTTTATCTGCACAGCACGAACCATCGCCGCGATCCCTTTCACTGCATTCAGCGCGTGGTGGCGTTGCCCCTGCCGAAGACTCGACATGATAGCGCACAGCGCCCTGCCGCACAAGACGCGCAAGGCTGTCCTTGCCCTCCTCCGCGCGGAAGGTATAGAATCCATCGTCCCGCGAGTCCGCCCCGTGAGGCCGGTAAATGGCAAGTGCTGAAGAAGGATACTGGGTCAAGCCGCTCTCGCGGCCCGAGTCTGCTCATGCGGACCTCGCTTCGATCGTCTTCGTGGGCGACTTCTATCTCGAGCCGGCCCCGGAGACGCGGTCCGTCTCCGACCTGGCGGCAAGCCCCGTGATCGACGCCCTGCGAGGCGCCTCGGCGGCGATAGTGAACCTCGAAGGCCCCCTGGCCGGCAGTGGAGAGCCCATCCCCAAGGTCGGGTCGCACATGTCCCAGGACCGCACGGCGCCGGGACTGCTCGCCGCGATGGGGTTCGACGTGGCCTGCCTGGCGAACAACCACATCATGGACTACGGGTTGCCGGCCCTCGTGGACACCGTCCGGGCCTGCTCGCAGAGCGGCGTGCTGACCGTCGGGGCGGGCGTGGACGCGCGGCAGGCGGCGGCGCCCGTGAGGCTGGAGACTCCCGGGGGGCGCCCCGTTCGCGTACTGTCGTTCTGCGAGCGGGAGTTCAACGTCGGGGAGGACGGCGCGGGCGCCGCGTGGGTATCCAGCCCGGAGGCCGAGCGACTTGTCAGGTCTGCCGCGGCGGAGGGCGACCTTGTCGTCGTCTGCGCGCACGGCGGCCAGATGGACGTGCCCTTTCCGCCCGTGCAGCGTTGCCGCCAACTGCGCCGGTTCGTTGACGCCGGGGCGGACCTGGTCATCGGGCACCATCCTCACGTCCCCCAGGGGTGGGAATCGTGGCGCGGCCGGTTCATCTTCTACAGCCTGGGCGACTTCCTCTTCGGCAGCGCCGTCCGTGCCCAGAAGCCCAATCGTGATTGGGGCCTGCTGGTCAGGGCCCTGGCCGGTGACGGCGGCATTGAGGGCCTCCAGGTGCTCCCCGTGGAGCGCGCCGGGCGCGGGGTGGCGTTCATCTCCGACGAGGGCCGGCTGCGCGCCTGCACGGAGTATCTGCTGCGCCTCTCGGCAATCACGCCTGGCGACGCTCTGGTGCCCTACTGGCAGGAGGTCGCGGTGCGCCTCACGGAGGGGACGTATTGCCGCGTGTTGGAGGACGCGGTCATCGGGACGCCGGGCCGGCAGCCGCGCCGGGGCGTGCGCCTTCACAGGACCGTCTGGCTGCTCCGGCGGATCCTCGACCTCTGGTTCGCGAAGGGGCGCGGGCCGGAGCCTGCCCTCATCGGGCCCGCGTCAGAGCGCCAGTGGCCGCGCCTGCTGAACGCCCTGCGTTGCGAATCGCACCGCTGGGCAATGGAGACGGCGCTCGAGGTCCTCGGGGGGCAGTGCGAGGACCGACGCTCGCCCGACGTGGCCGCCGACGTCGCCGACCTGCTCGCCTGGCGACGGCCCGGTCCGTGAAACTACGCGCTCACATCCAGACCAGCCACAGGAACGCCGCGCCGGCCCCCACCGCCGCCAGCGTGAAAGGCAGTCCGATCTTTACGAACCCGAGGAAGTCCAGGGATTCGTCCTCGGTCCTGTTGATGAGCCCGTAGGCCACGATGTTGGCCGATGCGCCGATGGGGGTGACGTTGCCGCCCAGGCAGGCGCCGATCAGGAGCCCGAAGGGCAGGATGAGGTTTGTCGGGGCGAGCCCCATGCCGGTCCCCACGGTCTCCACCAGGGGGAGCATGGCCGCCAGGTAGGGCACGTTGTCCACGAACGCGCTGATCAGCACGCTGAAACCCACGACCAGCAGGAACGCGCCCAGCACGCTCTGGCCGGTCAGAGCGGTGATCCCGCGGGCCGCGCCGGCCACGACGCCGGCTTTGTCCAGCGCATAGACCAGGGTGAAGACGCCCGCCAGGAAGAAGGTCGTGCTCCAATCGTAGGACGTGAGCACCCTGGCCGCCGTCTGGCGGTCACGCGCGTAGAGCCACGCGCAGGCGACGGCCGCGGCCGTCATGCAGACGGCCGCGCCGAACCACACGAAGCCGGGATCCACCCACGAAGCCCCCGCCAGACCGACGATCATGAGGCCCAGCAGGGCCGTGGGGAACCAGCTGCGCGGCTGCTCGCGCTCCATGCGCACGATCGGCTGCTTGTGGCGCCGGAACATCAGCCAGAGCACGGTGAACCCCGCGACGGCCCCGACCTGGATGGCGAAGAATATGCCCGGTTTGCCATGGAGCCAGAAGAAATCGTTGAAGTTCAGGCTGAACCGGGCGGCCAGAATCATGCTCGGCGGGTCCCCGATCAGCGTGGCCGTGCCCTGAAGGTTCGAGGAGATGGCGATTCCGACGATGAAAGGCACGCTGGAGACCTTCAGCTTGCGGGCGAGGGCCATCGCGACCGGCGCCACGATGAGCACGGTTGCCACGTTCTCGGCGACGGCGCTGATGACGCTCGCCAGGGCGCAGACCGCCAGGATGGCCCAGCCGACGTTCGGGCTCCTGTCAATCAAGATGTCCGCGCAGTAAGCCGGCACGCCGCTGTAGATGAACGCCTCCGCCACGACCAGCGTGCCGCAGAAGATGCCCATGACATTCCAGTTGATCGATGCCCAGCGGCCGGCCTCGCGCCGGAAGAGGTCTGCCAGACCAACGACGGACTCCCCGCCGAAGAGGCGGGGCAGCAGAAAGAGCACCCCTATGCCGATCCAGATCGCCTTCGCTCGGTGCCGGCGGCTGACGATCAACCATAGGTAAACGAGGATGAAAACGGCGACTGTGAGGGTGGTTTCATTCATGAGGGTTGCAGTCTAATGCGCCGGCGCGGGGGCGGTCAACCGTCGGTCTCACGACGCGCGGCCGCGGCGGGGCGTCGTTCCTGCGCGGCCCCACACCGGGCGGGCGGGGCTCGTCTGACCCCAAAAGGCAGACCTGCCGGGCCGCACAGGGCGCGAGAGTTGCAGTTGACAGGAAAGGCCCAATGTAATACACTCACAGACCGCACTGTGTATGTTGAGAGTCCCGGTGTCACTCCCGCCGGTTACTATGTGCCCACCCACGCCGGAAACAGCGCCCATGGGGCTGGACGAACTGCGCAAGAGAATTGACGAATTGGACGGGAAGATCGTTCGTCTCATCAACGAGCGGGCGGGGGTGGCGCGGCAGATCGGCAAGCTTAAGAGCGACGACGGGGCGGCCGCGTATGTTCCGGCCAGGCACGAGATGGTCTATGGGAATGTGGCCGCTGCCAATGAAGGCCCATTGCCGGACGCCGTTTTCCGGGCCATCTATCGGGAGATAATGAGCGGCTGCCTCGCACTTGAGATGCAGCTCCGCGTCGCCTACCTGGGCCCGGAAGGGACGTTCACGCACGTGGCCGCGAGGGCGAACTTCGGCGATTCCGTTCAGTACGTGCCGGTCGCGACCATCGACGACGTGTTCGGCGAGGTCGAGCGCGGTCGGTCGGATTACGGAGTCGTGCCCGTGGAGAACTCGACGGGCGGAGGCATTCACGAAACGCTCACCCGTTTCTTGAACAGCTCCGTGAAAGTATGCGCCGAGATCACCCAGGAGATCCACCACGCCCTGCTGGCACGCTGCCCGGCAGTGGAAGTGAAGAAGATATACAGCCGGGGTCAGGTCTTCGCGCAGACGCGGCGTTGGCTTCAGTCGCACATGCGGGATGCCGAACTCAGGGAGGTCAGCAGCACGAGCGTCGCCGCCGAGACGGCTGCCCGGGAACAGGGCGCGGCCGCAATCGCCAATGCCAGCATGGCCGCGGTGCACGGTCTCAATGTGCTGTATGACCACATCGAGGACTATTCGCACAACGTGACGCGGTTCTTCGTGCTGGGCGACCATGCCAGCGGTCCCACCGGGGACGACAAGACGGCGATCCTCTGCAGCGTTCGGGACAAGGTCGGCGCGCTGTACGACCTGCTGACGCCGTTCAAGGAACACGGCATCAACATGACGAAGATCGAGTCCTTCCCCTCGCCAGACGCGCCCTGGCAGTACTACTTCTTTGTTGACTTCCTGGGGCACCCCGACCAGGAAGAGATCCGGCTCGCCCTGGAGCAGATGGAGCAGGAGTGTGTGACGTTCAAAGTCCTGGGGGCTTTCCCCCACGGCCAGGGCTGAGGTCTTCGATGGCTCAGGTTTTTCGGGATTTAAACGCCATGAGAGAGTTTTTCGTCGCCGGCAACTGGAAGATGAACATGGACGGCCAGAGCAGCAGAGATCTGGCCGAAGCCCTGCGCAAGCAACTGGCCGACGTTGACAACGTGCGCATGGCGGTCTGTCCCCCCTTTGTGTACCTGGCGAGCGTCGCCGGGGTCTTGAGAGAGAGCAATATCGCCGTCGGCGCGCAGAACATGTACGTGGAGGCCAAGGGCGCCTTCACGGGCGAGACCGCCGGGCCCATGCTCACCGACGTGGGCTGTCGCTACGTCATCCTCGGTCACTCCGAGAGGCGCCACGTCATGGGCGAGAGCGACGAGTTCATCAACCGGAAGGTCCACAAGGCCCTTGAGTGCGGGTTGGAGCCCATCGTCTGCTTGGGCGAAAAGCTTGAGCAGAGGGAAGCCGGACAGACCGAAAGCGTCGTGTCCGCGCAGCTTACGGCGGCTCTGGCTGGCGTGGCTGCCGAGCAGATGGCGAAGATAACCGTCGCCTATGAGCCCGTTTGGGCCATCGGCACGGGGGTTACCGCCACTCCGGACCAGGCCGAGGAGGTCCACGCCTACCTGCGCAGCCTGCTCAGCGAACTCTACGACGGCGAGGTGGCGGAGAACACCATCCTCCAGTACGGCGGCAGCGTCAAGCCGGACAACGCGGCCGACCTGATGGGCATGGCCAACGTGGACGGCGCCCTCGTGGGAGGTGCGAGCCTGAGCGCGGAAGCGTTCGTCCCCATCGTTCGGGCGGCGACAGAACTTGGATAGGGACTCAGGAAGCAGACATCATGGACCCTGAAGAATTCAGAGCGCTGGCCAAGAAGGGCCTCGTCATCGGAGCGTTCTTTGGGCTTGCGCTGTTGTTCTACGCAATGGGCTGGCGTTCCGCGCTGGTGGCCTACGTGATCGCGCTGGCAATCATCGCGATTCTGGCCATACTGATACAGAGCGGCCGCGGCGGGGGGCTGGCCGCGTCCTTGGGCGGGTTGGGCGGCGACTCCCTGCTCGGCGTCCATTCCGCGACACCTATTGCTAAGGCCACGTACGTGATGCTGGCGCTCTTCATCTTCATCCTGCTGCTCACCGCCCGGCTCCGTCCGCCGGCCGATGAAGGTCAGGACCTGCTGGGACCTGTTTCTCCGGTGGCGCCTGTGACACGGGAGGAACTCCCCGAGGTCCCCGCCCCGGCGCCGCCCCTCGCGGAAGGCGAGACCTCCGCCCCCACGGAGACAGAGTGAGATGATCAGCAGTATGACCGGCTTCGGCCGAGGTCAGAGGGAGCGCGACCAGTGGGCGACCCGCGCCGAGGTCCGGTCGGTCAACCGCAAGGAATTGCAGCTTTCGTTGCGACTCCCGGAGGCTTTCAACCTGAAGGAGGGGGACCTCCGCAAACTGGTGGCCGAGAGAATCCATCGCGGTCACGTCCACCTGTCAGTCAGCTGCGAACCGTCCTCCGAGGCCCAGTCGGTGGTCGTTGACGAGCGGCGCGTAGGGCAGTACCTGCGCGCCCTGAGACAGGTGGCGGAAAAGCAGGACCTCCCGGTCCAGGTGGACCTCGGATCGCTTCTTCGCCTGCCCGGGGCGTTGAAGGACCTGGCGGCCGACGAGGAGCTGCGCGATTCCCTCTGGGACGACGTGGTCGGGGCCGTGTGCGAGGCCCTGGACGGGCTGGTGCAGATGCGCCGCACCGAGGGCGAGAACCTGGCCGAGCAGCTTGAGGGGCTTTGCGAGGACCTCTCCCGGCTGACCGACGAGATCGAGCGGGCGCAGGAGGAGTTCGTCGTCGCCTACCGCGACAGGCTCCGGCAGAGGATTGACCGCCTGCTGGAGGGCACGGGCGTCGAAGTGGAGGAGCAGGCGCTGGCGCGGGAGGTGGCGTTCCAGGCGGAGCGCAGCGACGTCAGCGAGGAGATCACGCGGCTTCGCAGCCACGTCGAACAGTTCAAAGAGGCCCTCGGGGGGCCGGCGGAGCCCGTGGGCCGCAAGATGGAGTTCATCGGTCAGGAGATGCTCCGGGAGGCCAGCACGATGGGCGCGAAGGTCCCGGCGGGTCCGCAGGTCGAACAGGTGCTGGAGTTGAAGACGGCTATCGAGCGGCTGCGAGAGCAGGTCCGCAACGTGGAATAGATGGGCCGGGCCCGCGAGCGGGCCCCTGGCGGCTGCAAATGAGCAATCGGCGCGCCGAGCACGAGTTGTCCGACCCCGCCCGGGTCTTCGTGATTTCCGGGCCCAGCGGGGTGGGCAAGAACACGGTCGCCGACGCCCTGTGCAGCGAGAAGCGCGCCGTGCGGGCCGTGACGGCCACGACCCGGCCGCCCCGGGCCGGCGAGAAGGACGGAAAGGACTATCACTTCGTCAGCGATGAGCAGTTCGGCAGGTGGATCGAGGAGGAACGCCTGCTTGAATACACGCGGTATGTGGGCAACTTCTACGGCACGCCGCTGGCGTCCGTGAACCGGGCCGCGGAGTCCGGCCTGCCGGTAATACTGACCATCGACGTGGACGGAGGCCTGCAGATAAAGCGCCGGTGGCCGGACGTGGCCCTGATCTTCCTGGTCCCTCCTTCGGAGGAGGAGCTGCGGCGCAGGCTGCTCGCCCGCGGGCGGGATGACGCGGGGAGCGTTCAGAAACGCCTCGAGCGGGCCCGGGAGGAGATGGAGTACGGCGACGATTACGATTTCTGTGTCGTGAACGACAACCTGAAGGAGGCGCTTGAAGAAATTGCTCGGATCATGGCAGGGAAGTGCGACCGGGACGGCAACCTTTCTCAGGCGGGAAGGTAGATATATGAGGCGCAGTGAGGAAGGACGGGTTGAAGAGCTCAGCAAACGCATAGGCGGCAGGTTCAAACTCACTACTCTCGTACAGAGGCAGGCACGCGACTACGTCCGCGGAGGCGGAGCTTTCATGCCGAAGGTGCGCAACCTGCACGAACTGTACCGCTACATCCTCGACGAAATCGACGCGGGCAAGATCGAGTTGCAGCTCCGCGGCGAAGTCGAGCAGGCTGAGGAAACCGAAGAGGAAGAAGGGGAGTAGAGGGCGGCTTTGCCGGCCTGAGCTTCAATCATGGGCAACTCGACGGGCAGAAACGTGATCCTGGGCGTGACCGGCAGCATCGCGGCCTATAAGGCCGCTTCGGTGCTGCGCGGGCTCATGACGCGCGGCCACAAGGTTCAGGTCGTCATGACCGACTCGGCCCAGAAGCTGGTCACTCCGACCACTTTCCGCGCGCTCTCTGGGCGGCCGGTTGTCACGCGCATGTTCATCCCGGAGGATCAGGCGGGCCTCCAGCACATCGAGTTGGCCGAGTGGGCCGACGTTCTGGCCGTGGTGCCCGCGACGGCGAACTTCATCGGCAAGGCCGCCAACGGCATCGCGGATGAGATCCTCAGTTGCACCTGGATGGCCTGCGACTGCCCGAAGCTCGTGGCGCCTGCGATGAACGACCGCATGTGGGCCAGCCCGCCCGTCCAGCGCAACTGCGAGTACCTGCGCTTCCTGCCCGGGGTGCACTTCGTCGGCCCGGTCGAGGGCCAGCTTGCCAGCGGCAAGGTTGCCATGGGCCACCTGGCGCAGGTGGACGAGATCGTCAACGTGATCCACACCATCGCCATCGGGGGTTGAGGGGGCGGACATGTGCGAGGGTGGGGGCCCGGAGTCACCCAGACTGCTGGTTCGGCGCAGGGAAGGCTGCGAGGACCTGCCGGTCCCGAAGTACATGAGCGCCGGCGCCAGCGGGATGGACCTTCACGCTGCGGTTGAAGGCGAGATGGTGATCCCCGCCGGGGGCGTCCGGCTCGTTCCCACGGGCATCCACATCGCCCTTCCCGTCGGATACGAAGCCCAGATCCGGCCGCGCAGCGGGCTGGCGCTGAAGAGCCGCGTGACCGTCCTGAACTCCCCCGGCACGGTGGACAGCGACTACCGCGCCGAGGTTGGCGTCATCCTGGCCAACTTCGGGGACGAGCCCTTCGCCGTCACGCGCGGGATGCGGATCGCCCAGATGGTGGTCTGCCGCACCTACCGCGCGGAGGTCGTCGAGGTCGAGGAGCTGGACGAGACGGACCGGCAGTTCGGGGGATTCGGCTCGACCGGATTGCATTGAAGGCGACGGCCGCGGGAAGTAAGCTGTCAGGTCCGGCCCCATCACGGAAAGGCGCCACCATGGCGGAGACCTTGACCCGCAAGATACTCAAGGCGCACCTCGTCGACGGCTCGCTCGAACCGGGCCGGCCCCTGGCCCTGCGCATGGACCAGACGCTCACCCAGGACGCGACCGGCACGGTGGCATACCTGCAGTTCGAGACCATGGGCGTGGACCGCGTGCGGACCGAACTGTCCGTCAGCTACGTGGACCACAACACGCTTCAGAGCGGCCCGCAGAACGCGGACGATCACCGCTACCTCCAGTCAGTCGCCGCCCGTTACGGGATCGTGTTCAGCCGGCCGGGCAACGGCATCTGCCACCAGGTTCATCTGGAGCGCTTCGGCGCGCCCGGCAAGACGCTGCTGGGCAGCGACAGCCACACGCCGACCTGCGGCGGGCTCGGGATGATGGCGATCGGCGCCGGGGGGCAGGACGTGGCCTGCGCCATGGCGGGACTGCCGTTCCGGCTGACCGCGCCTGCCGTGGTAAAGGTCCACCTGACGGGCCGGCTCGGCCCGTGGGCCAGCGCGAAGGACGTCATCCTGGAACTCCTGCGCCGACTGACCGTCAAGGGCGGCGTCGGGCGGGTCTTCGAGTACGCCGGGCCTGGCGTGGCGACGCTGGATGTTCCCGAGCGGGCGACGATAACGAACATGGGCACGGAGCTCGGCGCGACGACCAGCATATTCCCCGCCGACGAGGTCGTCGAGGCGTGGATGCGGGCCCAGGGGCGCGGCGAGGACTTCCGCCCGATCTGCGCCGGCCCCGGCGCCGACTACGACGAGGTCGTCGAGCTGGACCTGTCCTCCGTCGAGCCGCTCATCGCCCGGCCGCACAGCCCGGACAACGTGGTCCCCGTCCGGGAGGCGGCGGGCCAGCCCGTTGACCAGGTCTGCATCGGCAGTTGCACGAACTCGTCTTACAGGGACCTGGCGCTGACGGGAGCCCTGCTGGAGGGGCTGACGGTTCACCCGCGGGTCAGCCTGGCGGTCTCGCCGGGCTCGCGCCAGGCGTTCAGGATGATCGCGGACAGCGGGGTCCTGGGCGCCATGGTGGCCGCGGGTGCCCGAGTCCTGGAGGTGGCCTGCGGGCCGTGCATCGGAATGGGCCAATCGCCGCCCAGCGGCGGGGTCACGCTCCGCACGTTCAACCGGAACTTCGAGGGGCGCACGGGCACCGCCGACGCCCTCTGCTACCTGTGCAGCCCCGCCACGGCCGTGGCCTCGGCGCTGGCGGGATGCATCACCGACCCCCGCACGCTCGGCGACCCGCCCGCGGTCGAGGCGCCCGGGCGGTTCATCCTGGACGATTCCGGGTTCATCTTCCCGCCCGCGGACGGCGCCGGCGTGGAGGTCGTCAGGGGGCCGAGCATCAAGCCCATCCCGCGGCGCGGACCCCTGCCAGAGACGCTGGAGGGAGAGGTCCTGCTGAAGGTCGGGGACAACATCACGACCGATCACATCATGCCGGGCGGGAGCAGGATACTGCCGCATCGGTCCAACATACCGGCCCTGAGCGAGTTCGTGTTCGAGGGAGTGGACCCCGGGTTCGCGGGCCGGGCCAGGCAGAAGGGCGGTGGGCTCGTCGTGGCGGGGCAGAACTACGGGCAGGGCTCAAGCCGCGAGCACGCTGCACTGGCCCCCATGTACCTCGGGCTGAAGGCCGTCGTTGCGAAGAGCTTCGCCCGTATCCACCGGGCGAACCTGGTGAACTTCGGCATCATGCCGATCGTCTTCGAGGACGCGGCGGACTATGACAGGGTCGGCCAGGGAGACGAGCTGGTGATCGCCTCCGCGCGAGAGGGCCTGCCCGATGGGCGCCTCACCGTGCGGGACGAGACGGGCGGGTTCGAGTTCCCCGTCCGGGTCGAACTGAGCGAGACGGAACGGGAGATACTGCTGGCCGGCGGGCGGCTGAACCTGGTCAGCGGAAGCCAGTGACAGAGGAGCGATTTCGGACGAGAGCCATGAGCGAGAAGCCGAGCAAAGACCCGATGATCCCCGCCGAGGGCCAGGAAGTCGAGTTCGTCGGGGGTGAACTGCGCGTTCCCGACCGTCCCATCATCCCTTTCATCGAGGGGGACGGCATCGGCCCGGACATCTGGCGTGCGACGCGCCTGGTCGCCGACGCCGCCGTCGAGAAGGCATACGGCCCGGAGCGGCGCATCTGCTGGGTCCAGATCTACGCCGGCGACAGGTCCATCGAGCTGTTCGACGAGTGGATCCCCGAGGAGACCTTCGAGGCGATCCGGCGCTACCGCGTGGCCATCAAGGGCCCGCTGACGACGCCGGTCGGCGGCGGATTCCGCAGCGCCAACGTGACGCTGCGGCAGACGCTCGACCTCTACGCCTGCGTCCGGCCGGTCTTCTGGGTGCCGGGCGTGCCCTGTCCCGTCAAGGAGCCGCAGAAGCTCGACGTGGTCGTCTTCCGCGAGAACACCGAAGACGTTTACGCCGGCATAGAGTTCGAGAGCGGCGCGCCGGAGACGGAGAGGCTGGCGGCTTTCCTGGCCGAGGAGCTGGGCAAACCCGTGCGGGAGGGCTCGGGCATCGGCATCAAGCCCATCAGCCGATTCGGCACCCAGCGCCTGATGCGCATGGCCGTCCGATATGCCCTGGAGCACGGCCGCCGCAGCATCACGGTGATGCACAAGGGCAACATCATGAAGTTCACGGAGGGCGCCTTCAAGGAATGGGGATACGAACTGGCTGCGGGCGAGTTCGCGGACTCGACCGTCACCGAGGCGCAGCTCTGGGACGAGCACGATGGCCGGATGCCGGAAGGGAAGCTCCTGGTCAAGGACCGAATCGCCGACGCCATGTTCCAGCAGGTTCTGCTCAGGCCGGACGAATATGACGTCATCGTGACGCCGAACTTGAACGGCGACTACATTTCCGACGCGCTGGCGGCCCAGGTGGGCGGCATCGGCATCGCGCCCGGCGCCAACATCGGCGACGGCGTCGCGCTCTTTGAGGCCACGCACGGCACTGCCCCGAAATACACCGGCATGGATAAGGTCAACCCGAGCAGCCTCGTCCTGAGCGCGCGGATGATGCTCGATTACATGGGCTGGCAGGAGGCGGCGGACAGCATCCTGCGCGGCCTCAAGGGCGCTGTCGCCCGCAAGACCGTCACCTACGACCTGGAGCGGCAGATGGAAGGGGCGACGCTGGTCAAGTGCTCCGAGTTCGGCCAGGCCATCATTGACAACATGTGAGAGGCGCGAGGTGGAGATGGACACGGTCCGCATGGGCAACTCGCAGGTAAGCCGGTTCATCCTCGGGAGCAACCCGTTCAGCGGGTTCTCCCACCAGGGGCGAGAGATGGACGCTCAGATGATCCACTACTACACCTGCGCGCGCATCAAGGAGGTGCTGCGCCAGGCCGAGGACCTGGGCATCAACACAATCATCGCTCGCGCCGACCATCACATGCTGAGGGTCCTGATCGAGCACTGGGACGAGGGGGGCACGCTCCAGTGGTTCGCGCAGACCTGCCCCGAGATTGGCGCCCCGGAGCCGAGCATGGACCGCGCTGCGCGCGTCGGCGCCCCCGCCGCCCATATACACGGCGGCTATGCGGACCACCTGCTGGCCAACGGGCGCATCGAGGAACTGAGGCCCTCGGTCGAGCACGCCCGCAAGATGGGCCTGACGGTGGGCCTGGCCGGGCACAATCCGGACACGATCCGTTGGGCCGAGGAGAACCTGGACCTTGACTACTACATGTGCTCCTACTACAACCCCATCCCGCGACACAAAGAGGCCCAGCACCGACCCGGCACCGACGAGCGCTACCGCGCGGAGGACCGGGGAGCCATGACGGAGTTGATCCAGGGCCTGTCGCGCCCCGTTATCCACTACAAGGTGATGGCCGCCGGCCGGAACGACCCCGAAGAGGCCCTCGACTGCGTGGCGCGCACCATGCGGCCCGGGGACGCCGTCTGCGTGGGCATCTTCAACGGGGGCAACCCCGACGTGCTGCGCGAGGACGTGGAGATCTTCCAGCAGGCCACCGCCCGGTACGGGAAGTAGGGACGCGCCGCGCGCTCACCACTCGAAGACGACCGTCATGTGCCTGTCGGGGTTCTCGAGCAGTTCCCGAATCGCTTCTCCCGCGTCTTCCGGCCTCGCCCTGAGCGTGATAAGGTCGCCGACGCGCAGCGAACCGCAGCGGATCATCGCCGCGGCCCCGGCTAGGTCGCGCGAGACCGTGTCCCGGCTGTTCAGCAGCACGTACTCCTTCATGAACAGCTCTCTGCAGTCCACGCTGATGCGCCCGTGGATCGAACTCTGGACCAGCAGGACGGGCAGGGGGCCGTCCTCGTCCCACGGGCGTTCGTGAAGGAGGCGGGCGCAGAGGTCTATCCCCTCCTGGCGGGAGCTGGCCTCGACGGCGGCCTGGACGCCCTCGGGCCAGAGGTCCCGCACTGCCTCCTCGACATCCTCCTCCTCCGCGTTGATGACGTGGCGCACGGCACCGGCGGCGGAACGCTCCAGCCGCCACGGCAGGATGTCGGCCGCCGCGACCTGCCGGCCCATCGCGGCCTGGATGCGCGCGTGAAGCTGCCCTATGAGGCCCTGCCCGATGACGACGACGCGGTCGCCAGGCCCGGTGCAGGTGCGGCGCACGCCGTGCAGGGCGATGGCCGCGACTTTCGTGAAGACGTACTCCTCCTGCGGGCGGCCCTCGTCCAGCGGCAGGAGGGCGGCCGCGGGCTTGACGCAGTGCCGTGCCTGCGCGCCCCACTGGCGGCCGATGCCGACCAGCGCCTTCGGCGCCCCGGCGAACACCACGTCCCCTTCCTGCACGCCGCCGCAGTTGCCGACGAGTTCCTCCACGATTCCGACCGAGCTGTACCCGGGCACAAGGGGGAAGGGGCTCTGCGGGTCGCCCCCGCGCAGCACCCGCGTGTCGGTGCCGGTGCTCAGGACGGTCCGGGTGACGCGGACGACTGCGTCGCCGGGGGCCGGGTCGGCGACCTCGACCTCGCCGAACGTGATCTGATCGGGTTCCGGAAAGATGATTGCCTCCGTCTTCACAGCAGTGCCTCCTTTTCGTGGCGGTCTGGCTCAAGGGATTATACGGCGGGCGGCCGGGCTGTCAAAAGGCGCGTTTGACTTGCCCCGCCCGCCGGCTAAAATGGCGGTCCATGGCCTCCCATCACACCACGGCGCGGCTGCTGGCGACGCCTCTGAGCGAAGAGGACGTCCTGTCGGTGCGCTGCGGGGACAGCGTGCTGCTGAGCGGCGTGATCTACTCGGCGCGGGACGCTGCCCACCGCAGGATGGTCGAGGCGCTCGACGCGGGCGGCTCCCTGCCGTTCGATCCCGTCGGCCAGGTGATCTACTACGTGGGTCCCAGCCCCGCGCCGGCGGGGGTCGTCATAGGGGCGGCTGGGCCGACGACGAGCGGGCGGATGGACCCCTACGCGCCGCGTCTCTATGAGGCAGGCATCAAGGCGACCATCGGGAAAGGACAGCGCTCGCCGATCGTCCGGGAGGCCCTGATGCGGTTTGCCGCCCTCTACCTGGCGGCCATCGGGGGGGCCGGCGCGCTCCTGGCGCAGGCTGTCAAGGAAGTGGAGGTGGTCGCCTATCCGGAACTGGGCCCCGAGGCCGTGCGGCGAATGGTGGTCGAGCGACTGCCGGTCATCGTGGCCAACGACGCGTACGGGAGGGACCTCTACGAAGAGGCACGCCGGCGCAGTCATCCCGGACCCGAGCACGGGTGAACGCGCCATGCCTCCCCGCGACCAGGCTTGCCGTCTCGTCCCGGCCAGGAAGGTCCTCCCCGTCCTCCGCGCGCTGGACAAGCATTACGGGCGCAAGGAGCGGTCTGGCACGAGGGACCCGCTGGACGTCCTCGTGCATGGAGTCCTGTCGCAGAACACGTCAGACGTCAACAGCGGCAGGGCGTTCCGGTCGCTCATGGCCCGTTTCGGCACGTGGGCCGAACTGGCCAGGGCCGCCCCCCGGGAGATAGAGCGTGCCATCGAGAGCGGGGGCCTGGCTCCGCAGAAGACCGCGACCATCCGCGCCATCATGCGATGGCTGGGCGAGCGTGGGGCATATTCGCTTGATTTCCTGGCGAACCTGGACAACGAGGAGGTCGAGTCGTGCCTGACGCGCATCAAGGGCGTGGGCATCAAGACGGCTCGGCTGGTGCTGCTGTTCGGCCTGGGAAGGCCCGTGTTCGTGGTGGACACGCACGTGCACCGCGTGAGCCGGAGATTGGGCCTGATCCCGGACCGCGCGACCCGCCGCAAGGCGCACGAACTGCTTGATGAGGTCATACCGGACGCGCAAAAGTACAGCGGCCATCTGAACCTGATCGAGCACGGCCGCCGGACGTGCAGGTCGCAGTCCCCGCTGTGTGAGGGCTGCCCCGTGCGGCGGTGGTGCCTTTACGTGCGGGGCGAGGCGGCGTGAGCGTCACTCTGCGGGCAGTTGGCTCTCCAGGCGCCCCACTCTGTCCGCCAGGTGCGAGTGCGCGTTCCTCAGGTCCAGGAAGACGCGGCTCGTGATGTACAACCTGTGGCGATCCTCGAGCCGGTCAATGTCGTCCTCCAGGTCCTCGACTTTCTCATCCAGGTACTCCACCTTATCTTCCAGTCGGTCCAGCCTGTCGTCCAGCTTCTCGACTATGTCGCGGAGTTCCTGTATGAGGCGTTCGTGGCGGCGCACGGAGGCGAGTTCCTCCTCGGCGAGGTCTCTCTCGATGCGCGCCTTCTCCGCTTCCTGCTCGGCTTTCTTCACTTCCTCTTTTCTCAGGGCCTCCCGGTGCCACTCGTCGCGTTCTTCGGCAAGCGCTTCCAGCTTGGCCTCGATGCGGTCCCGGGCTTCCTGGCCGGTGACCTGTTGGAGGGCTTTCTCGTAGGCCCGCCGCGCCTTGACCACCATCGCCGGCCCGTCTTCGACTTCCCATATCCGATCGTTGTAGGCGTCTCCCACCTGCTCGTGGTACTCGTACAGGGGGATGCTGAACCGCTTCAAGTCCCTTATCGTGTCCTTCGGGTAGGCTACGGTTGCCTGAGCGGGCGGCTCGACGTGGATCATCGCTTCCGTCTCCATCACGAGCCTTCCGGTGAGCACACGGCTGCTGAGGGCGATCTCAACCATCTCCACGCTCGCGGGCGCCTCCGGGGCTTCCCCCTGTTCCCCGGCCAGAAGGATAGGTCCATAGACCGACGACAGGACGGAGCACAGCACGATCACGCGGCGGACGGATTTCATGGTCTCTCCCCCCGTTACCGGAATCTGCCATCTTGTATTATACGCTGCCCCGGCCGGCCGGGACAGCCGGTCATTCCATCCCGGGGTTTTGGCGCGGCTCAGGCACAAGCCGGCGGGACGGGTCGTCTCTGGCGGGAGAGACACAGAAATCGCCGGGCGTTGTGCCCGGCGCTACCCGCGAAAAGGGCCGGGAATTCAGCCTTTCTACAAGGCGGCCCCGCCTCAATGGTCCTTTCGGGCCTTCTTGAGCGCCGTTACGATCTTGCCGGCCAGGTCCTTGGCAAGCTGCGCGGTGTTCTCCCCGAAGGACATCTCGCGCAGCAGTTCCGTGCACGCCCCGGCGATCACCAGGTTGACGCCTCGGTCCTGGCTCTCGCGGTAGTCGGTGCGGACGCCGATGATCGGCACCTGCCTCTCGTATGCGATGCCCATCTCGAGGGCCGTCCCGCTGTCCACGTCCGGACCGTCCAGCACGGCGACCAGCACGTCGGCGTCCCGCAGTCTGCTGATGCACGTGCGGAAGATTTGAGGGAAATCCGCCGGGTCGTTGTAGGAGTGGTCGAACTTGAAGTCCTGTGGAAGGATGACCTCCGCGCCCTCGATGCGTTTCTCCAGCTCTTGCGCCAGTGCGCGGTTCCAGCGCCGCTGGGCCTCCGTGAAAAGCGGTCCGGACAGATAGACCTTCACCTCAGCTGCCCTCCGATTGCGCCTGCTCGAGCTGCTGCTGGATGACGCTGCGCGGGATGCTGATCTCGGCCACCTCCACGTCCCCCGTGAACCGGTGCGCCCCCGGCCGCGTGAATCCTGTCTTGTTGACCGCGAAAGTGACGGTGCGCTGGGCACGCACGGCGACGCCGAGCGGCTCGCCGGTGTCGCAGTCCAGGCCCGACGGCACGTCCACGGCCAGCACGGGCCGGCCGGACCGGTTTATCGCCGCGATGGCCGACCGGAACGGCTCGCGCACTTCACCCTTGACCCCCGTCCCCAGCAGCGCGTCGACGATCAGGTCGCACTCCGCACAGGCATCAAAGACGGCGGCGTCCTGCTGCGAGTTTGCCTCCCTCACCGCGATGCCCATGTTGAGCGCGATTCGCAGGTTCACGACGGCGTCGCCGGCTTGGTCGAGTGCCTGCTGAAGGCGGGCCAGCAGGGGCACGAACACGTTTGCACCCCAGTTCGTGAGGTGCCGCGCCGCGACGAAGCCATCCCCGCCGTTGTTGCCCCTGCCGCACAGTACGGCGACCCTCTTGCCCTCGACGCCGTCCAGCATCTCGCGCGCCGCCGCCGCGCAGGCCCGGCCGGCGTTCTCCATGAGGAGTATGCCCGGAATGCCGTACTGCTCAATGGCAATGCGGTCCAGTTGTCGGATTTGCTCCGCTGTGGCGGCGAGCGTGGGCATCATGTTCATGTTGCGACCGGGGCACGGGCCGGCACTGACGCAGCCCCGTCACCCGTCGGCGGGCGGGCCTGTTCTGCGCGCAACTGTTCGACGAACGCCGCCGCCTCAGCGACGATGCGGTCCACGCTCGCGGCCGTGACGGCGAAGTCAACGCGCGGCACTTCCTGAGCCGCGCCCTCCGCAGGGCCCTTCTCGGAGTCTCTCATCTCCTGATAGGCCTCCAGGAGTCCGTTGAGCTGGGTTTTCTTCTCCACAAGCCGGACCACCGCCCCCAGCAGTCGGTCCCTGCGTTGCGTGAACTCCGTGACTGTGATGTCCGCCCGGTTGTGTCGCTCGCAGAGGTCCGCCAGGAGCCCCACGACGGGCTGGACAGTGGCGTTCCAGCGGAGCTGGGCGTTGAAGATGAAGCCCTCCGACGGGCGGCTCCGACCGCGAGCATAGCCTATCGGCAGCTCGATGACGTACAGCATCGGTCGGTAATGAGGGATGAAGCTGCGGGCGGAGACGGGGTCGCGCCACTCGTGCCGGGCCAGGTCGTCGCTGACGCGCACGCGGACCTGGTTGCGGTGGCACGCTGTCAGAAGAGCGATGAGCACGAGGCCCGCACAACAGAGCAGTGGCGCACGACGACACGAGCGGACACGGGCATGAAAGACAGCGGACTCGCCGGGCATTCGCAGCAGCTTCCACTACATGACGACTTCCTCGGTCAGGTCGATCTTCGACAGGTCGAGGCTCTTCACGGCCCTCTCGTAGCCGTGTCGCCGCAGCCTGTTGAGCATGTCGGGCCGGAAGAACGACTGCTTGACCGCGTCGGCCGGGCTCAGTTGCTTGCTCTCGACCTGCGCGAGCAGGTAGTTGTTGACCCGGTCGTTCATGTCCTGCTTCTCGACCGATCTCGAGTAAGCCTCGTCCAGCGTGATGAATCCCTCCTCCACCAGGTTAAGCAGGGACTCGTTCATGGTCACCATGCCGTATTTCTTGCCGGTCTGGATGACTGAGGGGAGCTGGTAGGTCTTCTGCTCGCGGATCAGGTTGCTCACGGCACTGTGAACGACCAGTATCTCGAACGCGGCGATCCGGCCCTTCACCTTCCGCCGGCAGAGCGTCTGGGCGATGACGGCCTTGAGCGTTTCGGCAAGCATGGTCCGGATCTGCGCCTGCCTGTCCGGCGGGAACTGGTCGATGATCCGGTCCACCGTGCTGGTGGCGGTTGTGGTATGGACGGTGCCCAGCACGAGGTGTCCTGTCTCGGCGGCGGTGATGGCCAGTGCCATGGTCTCCAGTCACGCATCTCGCCCACGAGAATAATGTCGGGGTCTTCGCGGAAGGCCGCCCTGAGCGCACGCTTGAAACTGTCCGTGTGCAGGCCCACCTGGCGGTGGCTGAATATGCAGTTGAGGTTGCTGTGCACGAACTCAACCGGGTCCTCGATGGTGATAACGTGGTCTGACCTTTGCTCGTTGGCGTGGTGCAGCAGCGCCGCCAGCGTTGTGCTCTTGCCGCAGCCCGTCGGCCCCGTGCACAGGATAATGCCCTTCGGCAGCATCACCAGGTCCACGACCGTCTTGGGCAGCCCCAGATCCTCGACCGTCATGATATCGAACGGAATGAGGCGCTGAGCCATGGCTGGCCCGTTGATGTCGCAGTAGATGTTGGTCCTGAATCGAGCGACGTTGGGGATCTCATAGGCGAAGTCGCTGTCGTGCGTCGCCTCGTACTCCCGCCGGTTCCTTTCGGGCACTATCTCGTAGACCAACGCTTTGACCTGCTCCGCCGTCAGGGACGGGAGCTTCATCTTCTGAAGGGCGCCGTCGATGCGTACTATGGGCGGCGAGCCGGTAGCCAGGTGCAGGTCAGAGCCGCTGTTCTTTATCAGGAAGTTCAGGAACTTGTCTACTTGAGCCATGGCTCACCCCTCCGCTCGGGTCCCACGAACGTTACATGCGGGGATTATGTTAGCACCGTCGGCCGTCAGCGTCAAGCTGGATGGACGCGGCCTTTCTCCCGGGACAGCTCAGCCTGGCGGAAGACTCCCTCCAGCTTCGTCAGCGTCCGCTCGGTAGCCCCCTGACTTTCCAGGATCACCGATCGGGCGGCGCGCCCGATCGTCCCGGCCTGATCGGGATTGCTGAGTAGGCGGTCCAACTCCCTGACCAGTTCGGCGCGATCCCGGACTGCCAGGACGGCGTCGTTCTCCCTGAGGAGTCTCATCTCCGGGCGGAAGTTCCCCGTGTGCGGGCCGACCAGCACCGGTTTGCCCAGCGCAGCGGGCTCCATCATGTTCTGGCCGCCCCCGGGCGGGTTAAGGCTGCGCCCAACGAAGGCACACGTGGCGAGCGCATAGCACTTGGTCAACTCGCCGATGGTGTCCAGCAGGATGACGGCGTCCTCCGGCGCGCTCCTTTGCTCCGCGTCAAGGACGGTTTTCTCGGCTATGCTGAAGCCACGTGAACGTAGAGCAGCCCTGATCTGCGCGGCGCGCTCGATGTGGCGGGGGGCGATGATGAGTCTGAGCCGGCGGTGCTTTATCTTCAGGTCTCTGTAGGCGCCGGCAAGCGCGGCCTCCTCGCCCCGATGCGTGCTGCCGGCGACCAGGACGGGATCCCCCGGCTCGATGGCGAAGGTGCGGGCCATCTGCTCCAGTTCCGCGGGCCTGAAGTCGGTCCTGAGCGCGTCGTACTTCAGGGAGCCGGACGTGCAAACGGCCTCCTCGCACATGCCGACCGCCCTGAATCCCGCCGCGTCCTCGCGGCTCCTGGCGCAGCAGATGCGCACGCCGTCCCACAGGTGCGGCCACAGCCGGTTGAGGACCCGGAGCAGGCGACGAGAGCCTCTCCCTATCCGGCCGCTGACGATTGCCACCGGCACGTGACGTGCGCGGCAGGCCTCCAGAAAGTTCGGCCAAATCTCCAGCTCAACCAGCAGAACCATGCTCGGCCTGACCCGCTCCAGAGCCCGCCCCACGCAGAAGGAGAAGTCCAGCGGCATGTAGAAGACCCTTGACTCGGGGTAGAGTTCTTCCAGCCGTCGCGCGCCGGTGTCGGTGTTCGTTGAGAAGACGATCTCCCAGCCCGGCCGCCGGCGTCTGATCTCCGCCACGAGGCGACGCGGTATGGCGGCCTCGCCGACGCTGGCGCAGTGTAACCACAGCCGCGGGGAGGTAGGCAGGTGAGGGACGAACCCCAGCCGCTGCAGGATGCCTGCCCGGTAGCGCCGGCCCTGAGGAAGCTTCCACAGCCAGTACGGCACCAGACATGCCGCAGCAGCGCCAAACACGCAGTTGAAGACCCAGCTCATTCCTTTCTCCAGGACAATCCCACAGCCAGTTAGGATACATGCTTTGCCACGCGGTATTCAATTGGGCACGCGGTGTGGTGGCTTCGGTCTTGACAGCCCGGCGGTCGCAACTTACACTGTTGTGGCGCCGAAAGGCGCGGTGGGGGTCGGAGGCGACTGTCTGAGAGGTTCCTCTGTCTCTGCCTCTACCGCCAAGAGTTGAAGGTCGTGCGCTTCGGTGTCCTGTTGTCCGGCGGGAGGGTGGGCATGTCAACGCCTCAGGAAAGGCGTTTTGTTCGGCTGGCCCTGGCGCGCAAGGCGTTGACTCGCGAGCAGATGGAGGCCTGCCAGCAGTTACAGGCGCAGAAGCAGAAGGAAGGCACCAAGGCGCCCCTGTGGGACTGCGCCGTGCTGCAGAACATGCTCTCCCAGGACGATGCGGAGAAGCTGGAGGATGATGCGGGCGATCTGACGGTCGATAAGCTGGGGGAATTCACGATCGTCCGCAAGCTCGGCGAGGGGGGCATGGGGGCCGTTTACCTCGGGATCGGCTCGGACAAGAACCGCTCCGCCATAAAGATCATGGCTCCCCACCTGTCCAAGCAGAGGCCCTTTCTGACCCGGTTCTTCCGGGAGGGACAGGCCTCTATGAAGCTCCAGCACCAGAACCTGGTCCGCGGCTACGACATTGGCGAGGACGCGGGTTACTACTTCTTCGCCCTGGAGTTCGTGGACGGCAAGAGCCTTAGCCAGATAATCCGGGACGGCGGGCCCCTTCCGCCCGAGAAGGCGACCGAGATCATACTGTCAGTGGCTGAGGCCTTGGCCTACGCTCACGAGAATCATGTCGTCCACCGCGACATAAAGCCCGAGAACATCATGCTCACCAGGGACGGCGTGGCCAAGTTGATGGACCTCGGCCTGGCGCGCCAGACGGACAGCGAGGTCACTGCCCTGACGCGCACGGGCACGGCCATGGGCACGCCTTATTACATGGCGCCCGAGCAGGCGCAGGACGCCAAGCGGGCCGACGAGCGCAGTGACATCTATTCCCTGGGCGCTTCGTGGTATCACATGGTGACTGGCAAGGTTCCCTTCGAGGGCGCCACCTCCTATGAGGTCTTCCAGAAGCACCTGAAGGAGCCGCTCAGGCCACCCCAGGCGCTGGAAAGCAAAGTGCCGCGCGCCGTGTCTCTCAGCATCGAACGCATGATGGCGAAAGAGCCTGACCGGCGGTTCCAGAGCGCCACGGAGGTCTGTGAGCATATCCGGGAGCACTGCCTCGGCAAGCGAGATATCAAGAAAGAGCTGGGCGTCGGCGCGGAAGCCAAGACAGAGGCCAAAGAGGACCTCTGGGACATGAAGGTCGCGGTCAAGGGCAGGGTCGAAAAGCGGCGTTTCTCCCTGGCCGAACTGCGCGCGAGGATACGCAAGGGGCAGATCGGCCGCGAAACACCGGCCAAACGCGTCGGGGAGTCGGGTCCATACCAGCCTGCCGGTTCCTACAGCGAACTGGAGAGGGAGTTTCCCCGCGACTATGCTATGGCCGCTGCCGGGCAGAAGGATGGCGATGCACCCTCCAGCAGGTCCGAACTGCGCAGCCTGCTGACCCACTACGATGAATCCGCCCGCTCATATCACCGCAAGCGCGGCCTGAAGAAGCTTGTGCCGCTGCTCATCAAGCTCGGGATTGCGGCGGTCGTGGCGCTGGTCATCTGGCTCTTCTGGGACAGCATCTCGGGCGTGCTCTCTGGCTTTATGGGCGACTGACCCCTTGCGCGCGCCATCTTGACGGCTGTCCGCTGCACGTCCCCGCTTCCCTGGCCTGATCTCTGACCCGGCGCAGCTTCGTGCCCCCCTCCAAGTTGCCGCCGATCATCCTGCGCCTGCCGTCCAGAACCGGCCGCAGGCTTCATGCCATCGGTGCCTCCCGCCGGCCTCTCCACTGGGGCGATCAACCGTGTTGGTGGTCGGCCGGCGTGCCGTGTCCGTGGGTGTGGTAGGGGCCGCTGCCGTGGTGGAGTTCATGGTCGGCCTCCACCAGGAGCCGTCCCTTCAGTTCCTGCTGCGCATCTTTGAACAACTTGACCATCCGTTTCCTGGCCTTCTCGTCGAACGCGGTGGCCATCGTATTCAGGTACTCCATGCCGCCTTCGACCAGCGCCAGCATGTGTTGGGCGGCCGGGCCGTTGAAGGCGCGCGCGTCGCCGCACTTCAGGTAAACGGGGGAGGTGTGGGCGGCGATGTACTCCGCTGGATGCTTCTCCCAGCCGGTGCAGCGGGCGGCGATCCATCCGCTGCCGGGCACCTTGACCCTTGCCCGCGCCTTGAGCGAGCGAGCGCCCCTCGACGCGCTGCGCGAGGCGACGACGTGGCCGTTGCGCACAATCTCTATCCTGCCCAGCGGCCAGACGCTCTCGGCCCGCGCCTCGACCTCGAGCGTGCCGCCCGACGGCGGAAGCTGGACTGTCTCCCCGATGGCCTTGCCCTCCACAGCCAGGTCGATCAACGGGCCGGTGCTGCTGAAGGTGCGCCCGGCCCGCACGGCCTCCGCCCAGCTCTCGTAGTCGAAGGGCCGCCGCGGGTCCAGCAGGGCGTATGTCCTCAGCCAGCCGATGGGGCAGTAGGCCCCCATCTTGTCGGTCCCGCCGACGACGGCGACCCGGTAGCCGCAGTTCAGGTACCTATACCATTCCTGGGTGGAGAAGTCGCCGCCGCGCAAGCCGCTGATCTCCAGGGCGTCCACCAGTTCGGTCAGGATGGGCACGGGGTCCTCAGTGTGGCCGCAGTACGGGTAGTGCGGCCGGATGACAACGCCGCCCTTGCGCTTGTTCTCGCGGGCCCACTCGGCCAGGGCGAGGAAGTCCGGGTCGCCCACGAACGATTCCGTCGGCCCGCCGCAGCACATCGGGAAGACAGGCAGGCCCTTCGTGCCGAGCATGGACATGTGGCCCAGCATGTGGTTGCGGTTCTCAGTGCCCACATAGACGATCGTATCGTCGCCGACGACGTTGGCGCCGCCGATGTAGTCGCCTACGTTCGTGAACAGGCGGCCCCACTGCGAGGCGAGCAGGTTGACGATGTTGACACCCTCGCACTGGGCCTCCAGGTGGGCCGTGTGGGGGCTGATGAAGTGCACGTGCGTGTCGGCCGTCACCCAACCCTTGCTTCGCCAGTCGAGTCGGCGGTTGACGGTCAGCTCCAGGACCTTCTGGCCGGGCGTGACCGTGGCCTCCATCCTCTCCGGCGCGTACTCGAAGCCCTTGAAAACCTCGACGTAGACGTCACCCACCGGCAGGTCCGTCGTGAACTCTCCGGGGACGTATGCGAAGTTCCGCCCTCCCGCGACCACGTCGGCCCCGTAGTCCATGAACCAGCCGGCGTTGATCTGCGCGTGGTGGCCGTACGGCGCGATGTACTCGCCGCGGGGGCCCTGCATGTGGACGCGCGCGGGCGTCGGCCTGCCCGTGGACGAATCGCGCACCACGACCTTCATCCACTGCCGCGTCTTGCCCAGCACGCGCAGTTCGGCCTGTCCCTTCTGCTCCGCGCTTCGCCCTTTGTGGAATGCCTGGCCCAGCGAGAACCTGCGCCGCTTCCGCTCGCCTTCCAGCCGCACGGACAGCGTGGCGTCTTCCGCGCCGAACGCCTCGACGAGCGTCTCCACGCCGTCGTCGGGGTCCCCTGCCCGCGTCAGGCCGGCGTGTCGCGCGTTGAGCCAGCGTTTGCCGCTGGGGCCTTTCGTCTGTTCCAGGCGTGCGACGCCGCCGAGGTCCACCCCGGCCTCGGCGACCCGGGCCGGCTTGCCCAGCCCCGCGACGCGGTACGTGCGACGCGGCAGGTGCCTCAGCGGGTGCGAGCGGCCCCGGTAGAGCGTCAGGCCGGCGACCAGGAGCGGCGACCTGCACAGCCCGGTTATCGTCAGCGCCTTCAGGGCCTTGCCCGCAGAGGGGTTCGGCATGGCGTGGACGTGCGGCACACCCCACCGTGTCTTGACGCCTGTCTGTGCATGTGCCCAATCCATGTCCTTCGGGTAATCCGTTGGGTCAACCGCCTCCCACAGGTTGAACGACTGCGCGAGCCAGACCGGTCCGGGGCTCTCCTTCATGGGCACTTCGAAACGCGCCCGCACGGGCTGGCAGTGCGCAGTGCCGTCCGCGTAGGCCAATCGGTACTCGGCCACGACCAGCCCCTCCAACGGGTCTTCCTGGTTGACCTCTTCGGGGACCTGCAGCCATTCGTGCAGCAGGCAGATGAAGTCGGCCTTGCCGCGCAGGGGCACCGTGACGGCGGGCCGGCCCTTGCTGACCAGGATCACGCGGGCCTGTTTGCCTTCCCCCATGCTGAACGGAATGCCCCACGATTCCTGCGCGCCCTCGGGGTACTTGCGGACGCGCCCGGCCAGGTCCCGCCACCACTCGAGCCTGACCGAGCGGTTCGGCCAGTTGAAGAGCCGCTCCAGGCTGACCTGCGTGAAGCTCGCCCCGAAAGGTTTCTCCCCGGACCTCTTGCCCATCTGTCACCTCCCTTGCCCACGCTACCCGTTGTCCGTGCCAGCACATCTTGGCCCTGCCCGCGCTCCCCGTCAGCCCTGGTCGCTGGCGGGGAATGCCCGCGCCAGGGCCCTGTGGAGCAGTTCGAACGTCCCGTCCCGGCTCACGTGATAGACACGCATCATGCTGCCGTGCGTGCGGCTGAAGTCGTAGCTGTTGTCCGCCGGCCGCACGCTCGGCGCGGCGGTTATCTCCCACTCGGCTAGTGAAGGATCGACGAGGAACGCTACGTCGCCCAGGTCGAAGAAGCCCTTCGTCGGGCTCCGGAAGTGCGGCGCGCTGGCACGGATCCCGTGCAGGTACTCGCCCAACGGGCCGTGGGGGCGGATCTTCTCCTCCGAGACTTCTATCGGCCAGCGGATGTAGGTCCCTGTGTCGAACAGGACCAGGGGGAGATCGGACTTGTAGATGTTGCGCACCGCCTTGATGTCCATCCACGCATTCGCGTTGAAGCAGGAGACCGGCCAGCGGGAGCGCCCGTGCCAGACGACTATGACGCGATCGGCTATCTGCGGCTCTTTCATATAGGCACACGCGATGTTGGTGGCCGCACCCAGGCCCACGACGAAAAGCGGGTTCTCCGCATCGCCGGCCATGGCTCGCTCGATGATGAAATCCACCCCTTCGGATTCTTCCGGGAAGTCGATGTACTGGATCGGGTCGGAGCCGCGCCTGACGGGATACTTCCCGGCCATGCCGGCTTTCTCAAGGACCGTCTCTATCTCTCGGACCGTCCTGTCCAGCGTGTCGGGCGAACCCCACTGCACGGACACGAAGCCCTCGATGTCGAACCGTTCGGGCGACAACACCGCGAGTGCGATTGCATACTGGTCGTCGATCTCGCAACCCGCGTCCGTGTCAATCAGCAGGCGGATCTTCCGGCCGGCCAGCGGGATCTCCGGCACGGGCCGGCTGCTGGTATTCGCGTCCGGCATTTCGGCTCCTTTCTGAGCTACTCTTCGGGCACGCTCAGTCCCAGCTCTTCCTCCATGTTGCGGATGAGGCCGAGGGATATCTCGTGGCGGCCGCCGATGTAATCGTTTTCCAGCCAGGCGTCCACGATCTCCAGCAGTTCGTAGATGCCCGTGATCTTGCCGCCCAGGCAGAGGACGTTCGAGTCGTTGTGCTGGCGGGTCATCTTGGCCATGTAGTGGCTGGTGCAGACGCTGGCGCGGATGCCCTTGACCTTATTGGCGGCGATGGACATACCGATGGCGGTGGAGCAGATCAGGATGCCCCGCTCGAACTCGCCGCGGGCCACCGCGCCGGCGACCTGCCGCGCGTAGTGCGGGTAGCGCACGATCTCTGTCGAGTCGCAGCCGACGTCCTCGACCTCGGTGCCACGCTCCTTCAGGTGCTTGACGATCTCCTGCTTCGCCTCGTAGCCGCCGTGGTCATTGCCGATGATGATTCTGCGGGCCACCTGTCTTCCTCCGGACCTCCGAGTTCCTGTCGTTTCCGGTCGCGCCGCCGGTGGGCGCTCAGTGTTTCTTGTGATTCCCTTGCCTGGCGAAGGCATGGCGGATATGTATGGAAACGGCCACGAGCAGGACGAACCCCACGAAGACGAAGGGGACGTAGTATCCCAAATGCCTCATTGCCTCGTGCATGCGCCGGAGCAGAATGCCCCAGCACAATATGGCCAGCCACGTTCCGGCCAGCACGACGCCCAGGTTCAGCCACGTTCGCAGGCCGATCAGGAACCCGATCACCGAACCCACCAGCGGTCCGGTCATCCAGAAGGGGAACCAGACGAACAGCAGCAGGCCCGGTATGCCGAACTTCATGATCGTCTTCTGCCGCGCCTCGGCGCCACGTCGTATACGCGCCATCGTGTCCTCCAGGGGGCCTATGACGATCAGCCTTCGGTAGGAGAACACGAACAGCGGGTAGAAGATCAGCACGAGGAAGGTCTCTATCGCCATATTAGCCAGCACCACGGCCGAGTGTGGGATGTTCGCAGCGTACCCGGAGGTCATCCCGGCCGCCCGCCCGCCCAGCAGGTGGGCCAGGGTCATGGTCAGCATATTGTGGAACCGCTCCGGCGAGCGGAACTTCAGCAGCCCGAGCACGACGGCATACGAGGTTAGCAGCACGACCCCCGCCAGGAGGAGGTTCCCCTCGGCAGTGGGTACCGCGCGGCGCCACAGGGATTCCCTGTCGCACGTGCTTTGCTCGGTTTCGGGATCGCCGCCCAAGAGCTCGGCCTCCGGTAATCGTCCTTACACCCATTCTTTGCCGGGCCGGCCCGTTTGTCAATCGGCCGTCGGAAGCGGCGGCCCGTCCGACACCGACAGCCTGCAGACAATCGCGCCCCCGATGACCAACAGGCAGGCCACCCAGAGCATTGCGCCGGGCGCGACCCTCAGGTAGATGCAACTGATCGCCGTCGAGAGAAGCGGCGTGGAATACGAGAGCGACGCGACGAACACGACGTTGCCCTTTCTCATGGCTGCTTCCCAGAAGCTGTAAGCCGCCAGCGTTGGGAGCGTGGCCATGTAGAGGAGCTCCGCGGCGGCCCGGGGCGTCCAGTGCGCCTGCTCCGGCCGCAGGCAGCGCAACGCCGCCCAGACGATCCCGGAGGCCAGCAAGAAGACCGGCACGGCCGTGCCCTCCGCCTCGCCCGCCCACCGCCGGCTCAGGTTCGAGTAGAGGGCCCACGAGAGCGCCGCGCCCAGCGCCCAGACGTACGAGGCCGAGCCGGAAGTCAGGTCCGCCGCGAACGCCGTCCAGGAGAAGGCGCCCCCGTGCGCTACGGCCAGCGCCGCCCCCGCGAACGCCGCGACCGCCCCCGGCAGCAGCCAGAGCCGCGCCTTCTTCTTGAGGATCGGGACGGAGAACGCCAGCGTCAGCCCCGGCCACAGGTAATTGATGATGCCCGCACCGATCACGTGCAGGCGGCTGGCGGCCGACCCGACCGCCGAATAGATGCAGACCATGTAGAGCACGAACAGCGCGCCGCAGCCGACCAGGTAAGCGCGCGGCAATCGGCGTACGGCCCCGATCTGCCTGGTGACGACGAGATACGCGCACCCGATTCCGCCGCTTATCAGGAAGATGGCTGCCGCCGCCGTCCCCGTTCCGAGCCGCTCGGTCAGGCTCCTGGTGAACGCGATGGTGCTGCTCCAGAGCAGGAGCGCCAGGATGCCCAGGACGGTGTGTCTCATTGCGCACCCGCGCGAAAGCCCGTGCTCTCCAGGTAGCGCCGAAGCGCCCGCGCCAGGTCATGCCCGAAGGCCCGGGCCGTCTCCGCGTTCACCTCCGCGCCGCCGGCGTTGGCGTAGGGCACCTCGAAGCTCGAGGGCAGCCGGACGCCCGGCAGCTCGGCCGCCCAGCGCGAGCAGCCCTTGCCCCCGCTGTAGTTGCCACCCGTGTTCCACGCCTGTCCGAACGGCAGGTCGTCGGATGTCTGGTAGGGCAGGGGACCCGACACTGCGCCCTCCAGGATCTCGCCGAACCGGCACTGCTCGCGGGAGGCGCACACATCCGGGTGCCCCACCTGGTAGATGACCTCGTTGTGCGGACCGCGGATGTGCGGGCAGTGCAGGTCGAGCGCGACGCGCAGCCGCCCCTCGGACCATGCCGGCACGAGCCGCCGGATGGCGCCGGTGGACGCGTAGATGCTCTCGTCGGCGTAGTCGCGGCCGTGGTCGCGGGGGCGGCGGCTCTTGCCCTGGTCGCCGTCCTCGACGCCGTCCTTGTCCACGAACGGCACGACGAGCAGTTCGACGTTCCCCCGCAGCCAGGCGCCGTCGTCATCCCCGTGCAGCACCTGCTCCAGGAGGCCCTCCAGGACGTAGCTGGCCATCATCTCGCAGCAGTGGTGGCGGCACGTGATGAGGACGCGATGCTCGGGCTTGCCGCGCAGCCTGCCCACGTGGAGCCGCTCCACGGTCCGTCCCCTGCGCGTAACGCAGAGCGTCTCCTCGCGCAGGGCCGGGTTGCCCCTGTGGCGCTCCAGGAACGTCCTCAGGTCCGATGCCATGTACGGCATCCCGAAGCTGAACCGGACGTCGTCAGCCCCGGGGCCGAACGCATAGCTGAAGGAGTTCTCCTGCACCGCGTCCGCCCCCAGCCACTGCCATGTCTTCCCGCCGTCCAGGCTCAGGGCCGGACCTCGCACGCCGATGACGTTCCCCGCCGTGAAGCGGAAGGTCAGCGCGCGCCCGGCCGGCCCCCGCACGCGGAAGCACCAGTAGAACCAGTCGCCCTCGGTGTCCCGCAGGTCCTGGCGCAGGTACACGTCGTCGCCGTCCACACGCTCGACGATGATGTTGCCGCCCGGGAAGTCGCAGTCGATCATTGCGTGCCTTTCAGAGATCGTCCAGCATCGCTCCGCCCAGGGTCAGTCCGGCGGGCGGGGCGTTGGATTCCGTTAGAATATCTCGCCCACCAGTCGCGCCAGGCCGTCCAGGTCGCGGGCCGCCACCAGGCGCTCGGCCTGCCCCTCGTGCACGCCGGCGTTGACGAGCGCCGTGCGCACGCTCTTCCACAGCCGGGCCGCCTTCTTGTCGTCCGCGCAGAGGTAAAGGTCGGAGACGATCTCCGACAGCTTCTGGTGCACCAGGTCGTCCTTGTGCTCGTAGTATCGCCTGACGATCCCCTTCTGGTGGGGCGTCAGCCAATCTCCCTTGGCCATACGCGCGCCTTCCCCGGCTCGTGGTATCTTGCCTGTGCGGCACCGGGCGGCTATTCTATCGCGACGGCCGGCCCTTGCCAAAAGCCCGGCACGTTCCCGCACCACGGAGAGAGCCCGACGCCCGACGAGAGCCACCAATCCGAATGGGAAGAGTTGAACGAGGGGAACCGGCGCATGTGGGACGCCAACGCCGAGTGGTGGGATGACCGCATCGGCGATGGCAACGACTTCCAGGAGGAACTGATCGAGCCGGCCACGGAGCGACTGCTGGAGATCTGGCCTGGCTCAACCGTGCTCGACGTCGGCTGTGGGGCGGGGAGGTTCGCCCGCAGGATGGCCGAACTCGGCGCCCGTGTCTTGGCGTGCGACTACAGCGAGCGGTTCATCGAGCGCGCCAGGTCGCGCACGGCCTCGGCCGGCGTCGAGAACATCGAGTACCGTCTCGTCGACGCGACGGACCGGGGCCCGCTCCTCGCGCTCGGCGCCGGGTGCTTCGACGGTGCGGTCGCCACGATGTGCCTGATGGACATGGCGGCCATCGAGCCGCTGTTCGGTGCCCTGCCGGTGCTCCTGAAGCCGGCCGGCTGGTTCGTCTTCTCGGTCACGCACCCGTGCTTCCAGGCGCCCGGTTTCGTCAAGTTCGCCGAATCGGTGGACTCCGACGGCCGCTACTCGGAACGGACGGGCGTGAAGGTGAGCCACTACCTGAGGCCCTCTGCGCGGAAAGGAGAGGGGATCATCGGGCAGCCGCAGCCGCAGTATTACTTCGATCGACCGCTGCACGTGCTCCTAGCAGCCCGTTGAAGAAGGAGGATTCCCCGGAGAGTGCCTGCGCGAGGGGCCGTGTCGGTGTAGCACAGGCGCCCTCGCCTGTGCCGTTCTCAGCCGGGGGCGGCTGAGCTACATTTTTCAACGGGCTGCTAGGGGCGGGGTTCCGCCAGGGCTTCGTTGTGGACGCCCTGGAGGAGCCGGGCTTCCGCCCGGGAGAGGAGCGGCCGCCGTGCCTGCGCTGGTGCAATATGCCTGAGATACCACCCGTGCTGGTCGTTCGGATGCGCCTGGCCAGACCGTGAGCGGAGACGTCCCGCCCCCTTACAGCGTGCGATTCTCGAGGAGCTGGCGCCTGGTCGCGCCGTTCAGCAGCCGGTCGTTGCTGCACTCCATCCAGTCCACCAGGCGCTGCCGGAGGCGGGAGAGTTCGCCGGCGCACGAGGGACCGCGCGCACGGTTGCGCAGCTCCCACAGGTCGGACTCCAGGTCGTACAGCTCGTCCTCCGCCGTGGCGTTCCAAACGTACTTCCAGCGCCGGTCGCGGACCATGCGCTGGCTGAACAGGCCGAACTGGTTGCCGTGATAGCCGGCGAAGATGTCCGGGCGACCGTTCTCGCGCCCGCCCGCGAAGAGGGGCAGCAGGCTCTGCCCGTGGAAGGTCTCCGGCACCGGCACGCCCGCCGCCTGGAGGGACGTCACGGGCAGGTCAATCGAGTTGGAGACGAAAGCGTCGCACTGCGTGCCCGCCTCGATGCTGCCCGGCCGGCGCGCGATGAAGGGCACGTGCACCACGTCGTGGTACATGATGAAATGCTTGTCTATCATGCCGTGGCTGCCGCACATGTCGCCGTGATCGGTCGTGTAGATGACCAGCATGTCCTCGGCGAGGCCGAGTTCATCCAGCGCCGCCAGGACGCGCCCGATCTGTGCGTCCATGAGGCTGATCTCGCCCAGGTAGCGGGACACGACGGGGGCCCACTGCTCCCAGGTCCAATCCTCTATATTCCAGGTGCGCAGCTGCTGGGCCTGGGCGTAGGGCTTGCCCTGGAAATCGTCGCCGAAGCTCCCCCATGGCTCGATCTCGGACGGGTCGTGCATGGAGGCGTAAGGCTCGGGCGGGTGGTTCGCCAGGTGTGGCTCCGGCGGGTTCCAACGGATGAAGAACGGCTCCGCCGCCCCGGCACGCGCCCGGAGCATGGAGATCACCTGGTCGCGCGGGTCAAGCCTTTGACTCCGCGGCGGCGGGCAGAATAGAATGCTAGACTCCCCTTTGCCCTGGACGGATACCGGATGTTGGGAGGACTGCGGTTGATCGATTTGCTTCTGGGAATGCCCGTGCTGGTGAAGGTGCTGGGCGCGCTCTCACTGATCCTGGCGTTGAGCCGCGTCTGCAAGCACCTGACCATCGCGGTGTTGGTGGCGGCGGTGGTGCTCGGGCTCTGGTCGGGCCATTCGCCGGCCTCGATGCTGGACATAGCCTGGCAGCGGGTCAGTTCCTTTGAGGACCTCGTGCTCCTGTTCGTCGTGTTGGAGGTGATCTGGCTCAGTTCGCAGATGGCCGCCACGGGCGTGATGGAGGACCTCGTGAAGTCCGTGCGCGGCCGGGTCTCGCGCCGGACCTCGATGGCGGTGCTTCCTGCTGTCATCGGCCTGTTGCCCATGCCGGGAGGCGCGCTCTTCTCGGCACCGCTGGTGGACAGGTGCGACGAGAACGGTGAGGTGCACCCCGGCCTGAAGGCGCAGACCAACCACTGGTTCCGTCACATCTGGGAGTACTGGTGGCCCCTGTACCCAGGCGTGCTCCTGGCGATGCAGGAGGCGAAACTGGACATCTGGCAGTTCGTGCTGCTCCAACTGCCCCTGACCCTCTTCGCCATCGGCGCCGGCTACCTCTTTCTGCTCCGGCGGATAGAGGGCGGTACGCGAAGAGCCTCTGGGCTGGCCGGCGAGGACGTGCCGGCCTTCCTGCCCCTGGTACTGCCCATCATAGTGGTCATCGCCTCTTATGCTGTCGTCAGGCTGTCTTACTGGGGAGTTCGGACGGCGTGGATGGGGGTCCCGGAGATGAACCGCTATCTCCCGATGGCGCTGGGCCTGCTGGCGGCGATTCTTGTGCTTCAGGCCCGCCGGCCCATCGACAGCAGGCGATGGTGGAAGATACTGTTTGCCCGGCGGGCGATGGCCATGCTCATCATAGTGGCCGCTGTCCGCGTTTACGGGGCGTTCATCGACGCTGAGTTGCCGGGAGGCCAGCCGCTGGCCGAATTGCTGCGTTTCGAGATGGCCGCCTGGGGCATTCCCCTGATAGCGATCGTGATGCTGCTTCCCCTCGTCAGCGGGCTGGCCACGGGGCTGTCCATCGGCTTCGTCGGGGCGAGCTTCCCCATCATCGTGAGCCTGCTCGGCCCGGCGCCCTCAACCGGGGCGCTTCTTTCCACCGTGGTGCTGGCCTACGGGTTCGGATACATGGGGATGCTGCTCTCGCCCGTGCACGTCTGCCTGGTCGTCACGAGCGAGCACTTCGAGACGCGCCTGCTGCGCAACATGGCGGGGCTGCTGATGCCGGCCATAGCGATGTTGATAGCAGCGTTCTGCATGCACTCCGCCGTGGCGTGGATCTTCCACTGACACGGGAGCCGGCGCTCACCCGAGCGCCTGCGCCAGGTCGTCCAGCAGCTCCTGCGTGTCGCCGGTCCCCGCGGAGAGCCTGACGGTGTTGGGCTTGACGCCGAAGACGGTCCGCCGCTCCTCGGGCAGATAGAGCAGAGTACTCACCACGGGAATGCAGGCAAGTGTCTCCGTGCAGCCCAGGCTGACGGCGTGGTAGATCACCCGGAGCTTTTCCACGAACTCCATCGCCTCCTGCTGCGTCTCGCCGACGTCGAACGCGAGCATCCCGCCGAAGCCGTCCCGCATCTGGCGGGCGGCTATCTCGTGGCCGGGGTCGGACGGCAGGCCGGGGTAATAGACCCGGCTGACCCGCGGGTGCTCGGAGAGGAACTCGGCGATGGCCATGGCGTTCTCGGCCATCCTGGGCACGCGCACGTCGAGCGTCTTCAGTCCCGTGTCCAGGAGCGACGCCGCGAAGGGGCCCAGGCAGGGGCCGATCGCCTGGCGCGTGAACCACAGTTCGTCGTACTGCTCCTTCGTGCGGCAGACCACCACGCCGGCCATCAGGTTGTTGTGTCCGCCGAGCGCCTTGCTCGCGCTGTGCACGACCAGGTCGGCGCCTAACTCAAGTGGTCGCTGGTGCAGGGGCGTGGCGAACGTGTTGTCCACGACCAGCCTGGCCCCCACGCCGTCCGCTATCTCCCTGAGCCGCGCGATGTCCACCACCTTCACCAGCGGGTTGCTCGGCGTCTCGCAGTAAATCATCCGCGTGTTCTGGTGGACGCGCTCAGCGGCCTTGTCTTGATCCCAGGCGTCGAGCCAGGTTACCTCAACGCCGAACTTCTCCAGGAGCAGGGAGACCTTATAGTTGGCGCCGTAGGTATCGTGGAAGATCAGCAGGTGGTCGCCGGCATTGAGGTAGGTCAGATAGGCCAGGGTTATGGCGGCCATGCCCGTGCTGGCGATCACGCAGTCGGCGCCGCCCTCCATCGCGGCGATCTGGCGCTCGACGGCGCGGCAGGTCGGGTTGTCGTCGCGCTGGTAGGTGTAGCCCTCGACGTCGCCCTCGGTTATCCGGTGCAGCAGGTCGAAGGAGCCGAACTCGTAGTTGATCGCCGTCACGATCGGCGTGACCATGGGCCTGTCGCCCGGCGGCAGGAACGGTTTCTCCATGATTCCCGGTCTCCTCAGGGTTGCGGGGGCCGCCCGGCAGCGTTGCCACCAGAGGCGAAAGGTGCGGCGGCATTATACCGCGCAAAGGCGTCTCATCAAGTCCGGGGCCGCCGTTGCGGGAACGAAGCCGCCGTCGTTCAGGGGGCGTTCGTCGCGAACTGGATGATCACGTGATCCGATTCGGCCCCGTCACGGACCTCGATGGGGATACGCACCCGGCCGCCGGATATGTAGCAGAGCCCCGCGTCGTCCGATTCGCAGTGATAGACGGCGAAGTCCGCCGTCAGTTCAGTGTGGCCGGCTCTGGCCCGGAGGGACAGGCTCAGCCGTACGTCGCCGAGCGTAACCGGCTTCGCGGGCACGCCTGCAAGGACGGATTCGTCCGTGGTCTCCAGGGAGACCGAGGACGGCGCGTCGGGCGTCAGTTTCTGCCCGGCGGGCAGATCGACCTCGATGACCAGCTCGACCTGCCCGGCCCGCACGGCCTGCGCCGGCAGCTCGACCGCCTCCGGCCCGGTCCGGCGTGGCGCGGGCGCCGCGGGCGCCTGGAGCCCCTTGATCTGGAGCGTGCCGACCCGTCTGCTTGCCAGGTCGGCGACGCGGACGGCGTGGTTGCCCGTGTCCGCGACATAGAGCTTCCCGCCGGCAATGCTGACGCCGCCCGGTTCGTCGAAGGCAGCCTCCGCGCCGTCCCGCAGCCCGGCCTCACCCGTGCCGAGGAAGGTCTCGGATCGGCGCTCGTCGATGGCTATGCGCTTGATCTTGTTGTTGTAGGTGTCGGCCACGTAGAGCGCACCCTCGTGGTAGGCGATGCCGAGTGGGTGCTGGAACCGGGCCTGCAGGCCGACGGCGTCCACGTCACCGAAGTCGAACAGGTCCCCGCCCGCGATGGTGTCCACGCGTTTCGCGCCGTCCAGGTCGGCGGAGCGGATCGCGCTGACCTCGCTGTCGGCGAAGTAGAGCCTGCGGCCATCCGTGGTGATGCCGGACGGCTGGGCAAGCGCGGCCCCGAGCAAGGAGCCGTCCCACCGGGCTTCCCTCCCGGAGCCGGCGTGCGCCTCCAGCACGGCACGGGGAGGGGCCAGGCGCCATATCTGGTGCGCGCCCGCCATGGCGATGTAGAGGCCCCCGTCGTGCAGCACCAGGTCCCAGGGCGAGGTGAGCGCGGTCGTCCTCCCCGGCGCGCTGCCGTCCAGGTAGTGGCCCTGTTCACCCGTCCCGGCGATGGTCGTCACCGTTCGTTCGCGCAGGTCGGCCAGGCGGATGACGTGGTTCTCGGTGTCGGCGATGTAGAGCCGGTCGCCGTCCAGGGCCATGCCCTGCGGGTGGCGGAAGGCAGCTTGCTCGAACGGGCCGTCGACGAGCCCCTCGGCCCCGCCGCCGATGGTGTCGAGCAGGCTCCCGTCGGAGAGGGCGACGACGAGGATGCGGTTGTGGTTGGAGTCCGCGACGAACAGCCGCCCGGACGCCTCGTCCGCCAGCACCTTGCCCGGGAAGGAGAGACCCGTCGCCGGCGGTGCCTGCTCCTCGCCGACGAGCCGCAGCCGTTTCCGGTCCATGAGCCCGCGGGCGTCGAACTGTGCGACCAGGTCGCGGATTGCGCCGGCGTACGCGTCGTAGACGCCCTCGCCGGAGCGCGGGGGGGCGGCGATCTTGCCGGCAGGGTCGATCAGGACGGCCGTGGGCCACGCGCGCACGCCGTACAGGTCCCAGACCTCCATGTCGCGGTCGTTGACCACCGCGTGCTCTATCCCGTATCGCAGGATGGCCTGGCGGATGTTCTCGGTCTGTTGCTCGGCGGTGAACTTGGCCGAGTGGACGCCGATGACGACAAGCTCGTCGGCGAACTCGGCCTCCAGGCGCTTCAGGTCCGGGATGACGTGCATGCAGTTGATGCAGCAGTAGGTCCAGAAGTCCAGGAGCACGACCTTGCCGCGCAGCTCGTGCAGGTTGAGCGGCCTGCCCGTGTTGAGCCACGCCAGCCCGGCCGGGAACTCCGGCGCGCTCACGGCCCCGCTGCCCGCCATTGTCTGCTCCCTCCCCGTAAACCCTTGCGAAGCAAGAAACTGCAGCGCCAGAAGCGTCAGAGTCGCCAGAGCCGCGACGCACGCTGTTCCCCTGATTGACCGCGATACGGCCCCTCGGCAGGACACTGCCATAGCGATTTCCCCGGACATAACCCCCATTCCATTGTAGCGGTTGCCTGCGCCATCGCCAACGCTGGAAGGAAACAGGGCGCGGGGTCGGGAGAGGCGTGCAATCGACGGCCGGCGGGGGAGGGGCTCAGTAGCAGCCGTATTCCTCGCAGACCTCGACCAGCCGGACGATGTTCTCGTCGGGCGTGTCGCGCCCGCACTGGTCGCCTGTGGACAGGATGTACCCGCCGCCTTCCATGGCGGCGTCGAGGCACTTGCGCGCCTCGCGCTCGACGCCCTGGGGGTCCATGCGCAGCATCACTTCCGTGGTGTGCAGGTTGCCCTTCAGGGCGAGCTTGTGCCCGAACTCCTGTTTGACCTCGCGCAGATCGCAGTCGCCCATGGGGGGGGCTTCCAGCGGGTCTATGCAGTCCAGGTCCGTCTCGTTCGCGGCGAGCTCGACCAGGGCCCGCTCTTTGCCGCAGGAGTGCAGTGACGTGACGATCCCCGCCGCCTTGAACATGCGGGTCAACTCCACGACGGCAGGCAGGGAAATCTCCTTCATGATCTCCACGGACTGCATGGTGATAAGGCCTGAGTTGGGGAAGAAGACGAAGTCGGGCCGCACGTCCTGCTCGATGACCTGCCGCGCGATGCGCACGAGCCGGTCCGTGACCATCCGGGCGTATTCGACGACGAGGTCGTGATGGTCGTAGTAGTCGTAGAACGCCGCTTCGGCGGGCTCGCGCATCTGGAACATCAGCATGGGCAGGTCCATGCAGAGCCCGACGACGCCGTCCTCGCCCATGTCGGCCTGGACCTTCCTGTAGCCCTCGAAGGTGGCCCGGTCCGGGTCCCCCAGCAGGTATTGGAGGCAGTCGAACTGCGCCTCCAGGTCATCTATCCACTTCTTGGTGGGCGTCGGCGCCTCGTCCCGGAGGAAGGTCTCCTCCTGGGTCAGCTCGCCCGCGGGGCAGCGGAAGTGGTTGCGCACGACGAGCCGTTCGTCCGTCTGCTCCACGATCTCCCGCCGGCCTTCGGCGTCCGGGCGGCCTGGGACGCCGGGGTAGCCGTGGTGCGAGAAGCCGTCCACGCCGTAATAGCGGACGCAGTCGTTGTATGCCTTCCAGAGGGGCGGGTCGTGGTAGTAATAGACCTGCCAGAAGGGCACGCTGAGCAGCCGGACGGGGATGAGCCAGTTCGTGTCCGGAGAGGCCGGCACGCGGTCGGGCACGCCGCCGGTCATCGCGGTCAGCATCCTCTGCCGTCGGGTCATCATCGCGTTCGCCGCTCCGGCCCCGCGGCCTGCGGGTGGATGAACCACGCCCTGCCGGGCTCCTTCTCGTAGAGGCGCTTGACCCTGTCCAGCAAGTCCCGGCGCTCGGCCTCCGAGAGCGCGCGGCCCTCGCGGGTCACACGCACGTTCTGTTCGAGCTGCTCCACGTCGTCCACGCCGACAAGCGCCGTCGAGACATCCGGCAGGTCCAGGACAAACCGGAGCGCATCCTCGGCCAGCCCCGCCTCGCCGAACCAGCCGTGTGCCATCACCTTCATCCCGATCACGCCCACGCCGCGTTCGAGGGCAGCCGGCATGACAGTCTCGTAGAACGGCCGCACGGCGGCCTGCATCGCGCCGAGGGACACGAGCAGGATGTCGAACGGGTACTCCTCCAACGCCCTGACCAGTATCTCCGGGTTCCGGTGCCCCGTCACGCCGACGAATCGCACGGCGCCGGCCTGTCGGGACTCCTCAATGGCCCTCAGGGCGCCGTTTGGCCCCATGACCTCCGACAGCTCCTCCTCCCGCGCCAGGTCGTGTATCTGGACGCAGTCGAGCCTGTCCGTTTGCAGGCGTTCGAGGCTCTGCTCGATCTCGGCGGCCATCCCGTCCCGGTCGCGGCGCAGGCTCTTGGTGGCGAGGAACACCTCGTCGCGCCGCTCCGCCATTACCAGGCCGATCTTGCGCTCGCTGCCGCGGTAGGTGTGCGCGGTGTCGATGTAGTTGATGCCCAGGTCGAGGGCGCGGTGCACGACGGCCGCCGCGTGCGCGTCGCTGCGCTGGTTGTACTTGACCCCGCCCAGCGCCACGCAGGTCACGTTGAACCCCGTCCTGCCGAGCGGCCGTGTTGGGAGCCCGTTAGCCCCTTCCGTCCGTGCCGGTCCCGCACTCACCGGAGCCCCATCTCCTTCATGGCCTTCAGGTTCCGGCCTATCAACTCGTCCCTCTGCCGCACGCAGGCGCAGGAACGCAGTGGGTCCTCCGGCGTGTGGAGGACGTAGTCCAGCAGCCGCTCGACTGTCGTCGTGGCGACGAAGATGCGCGTGTCGGCCGAGCCGTAGTAGATGAAGACCCGGCCGTCGTCGCGCATCACGGCGCCGTTGCAGAAGACGGCGTTGGAGACGTCGCCCACGCGCTCCTCGTAGCGCGGTGCGATCAGGTAGCCACCCGGCCGGTGCGTGACGACGCTCGGATCGTCCGGGGAGCAGAGGAACGCGTATAGCACGTAGCGCATCCCGGCTGCCGTGCCGCGCACGCCGTGCGCGACGTGGAGCCAGCCCTCCTCGGTCTTCAGCGGGGGAGGGCCGTCGCCGTTCTTGGACTCGTTGATCGTGTGGTAGGTCCTGGGGTCGATGACTTTCTCCTCGTGGACGACGGCGTGCTCGACGTCGTCGCAGAGGGCCCAGGCGATGCCCGCGCCCCTGCCGACCCCCGCGAAGCCCTCCTGCGGGCGCGTGTAGAAGGCGTAGCGCCCGTCCACGAACTCCGGGTGCAGGACGACGTTGCGCTGCTGCGGGGAGGGCGACTTCAGGTCTTCGAGCCTCTCCCATTCCTCGAGGTCATGCGTGCGGGCGATGCCGCACTGCGCCACGGCGGAGGACTCGTCCCCGGGCGGCGCGTCCGGGTCCTTGCGCTCGACGCAGAAGACGCCGTAAGTCCAGCCGTCCTCGTGGCGGGTCAGGCGCATGTCATAGAGATTCGTCCCGGGGGCCTCCGTCTCGGGCATGAGGATGGGATGATCCCGGAAGCGGAATCCGTCCACGCCGCTCTCGCTCTCGGCGACGGCGAAGAAGGACTTGCGGTCGAGTCCCTCGACTCGGCAGACCAGGCAGATGCGGCCGTCCAGCTCGATGGCGCCGGGGTTGAAGACGGAGTTCACGCCGAGCCGCTCGATCAGAAGCGGGTTCGTTTCATAGTCGAGGTCGTAGCGCCAGAAGACGGGGACGTGCTCGCGCGTGACGACGGGATGCCTGTAACGCTCGTAGAGGCCGTTGAACCAGCGCCCGTCAACATCGTTCCTGCGGCCGAGAAACGCCTCCTGCTCGCGGAACAGCTCCCGGACCCTTTCCGTGAACGTCTCTCTGTCCATCTCTCTTTGATCCCTTTCCGGATGTAGCGGATGTCCGCAACGTCAAAGTAGCGGGTCCAGCGTGTTGGGGCAAGTGCTGGTCCGGCTGGCAGTGTCGCGCCTGCCTGACGGCGAAGGAGGGTTGCGTCTCAGGAATCCCTGCCCGGCAGGCGCCTGCACATTCGGCCGACGATCTTCTCGGCGACGCGCTGACGCTGGGGTGAGAGCTCGCCCCCGATGACGGCGCCCGCAATGCCCCCGCCGACGCCCCCGGCGGTCTTGCCCTCCCGGTCGCCGCCGACCGCCCAGCCGATGCTCGCGCCGATGACGGCGCCCGTCGCCTCGAAGATGGTCCGGTTCGTGCTGCCCGCGCCCGAAGCAGTCCAGAGGACTCGCGCGTCGTCCACGTCCACCATCTGCGCCGTGACGGACATCTTGTCGCCGGCGATGGTGAGTTCCCCGTACAGCACCGCGTCCGCGTCGAGCAGGCGCCGCGCGCGGGCCAGCGCCTCGGGGACGAGCCCGGCGATTTCCTGGAAGTCGCGCTCCTCGAACACAGCCTTCACGTTGCGCCGCTCGACCACGTCGTAGCCCCTGTCGAGCAGTTCGATGGTGAAGAAATGCGCTATCTGGTTCTTGGCGGCCTCGCTCCACAGGTCGCCGCCGACGTCCACGACGGCGATCTTCCGCACCCGCGCGGGGTCGTAGTCCCGCGCGACGGAACTCCGGGTCGAGCCGCACCCGCAGAGCATCCCGGCCAGCAAGACCAGCGCGACGAGCACGGTCGGGCGGTCGGCCATCATTCCTCCATTCCGGCCAGTGTGTGCAGGCAGTTGCGCAGTGCGCCGCGTACGGCGGTCCTCGCGGCGCTCTCCTCGGATGATGTACGGTCCGGCTTCAGGCCGCGGGCGGACGCCGAGGCATTGGCCAGCGGGCTGCCGTCCCGGGGGTCGAACGCCGTCACGGTGCACTCGACGCGGGCCTCGAAGGCCCGCAGGCCGTATGCCTCGATCCAGCCTCTGGCGGCCACAGTGCGGAGCCGCACGGCAAGCAGCCAGTCCGCCTCGGCCTCGATGGCGGCGACGCGGAGATGGCTCAGCGCTGCGGGGTCCTCGATCCATGCCCTGGCCATTGCCGGCGCCGCGTCGTCCGTTGGCCGGGGCTCGACCACGAAGTACGCCGACCTCCCGGTCAGGTCGGGGAAGACGCCCTCCAGCCGCTCCAGGCGCTCCGCGATGCGCGTGAGGGCCGCCTCGTCCTCGGTCAGGTCTAGGGCCGCCTCCAGTACGAGGGCCGCCCGGTCGGGCATTCCCGCCTCCTCGTGGGCTCGGGCCAGCGTCAGCCGCACCGGCGCGGGCGCGTCGGGCTGCTCGTCGAGCAGCCCATCCAGGACCTCTGCCGCATCGCCCGGCCGGCCCTCGCCCAGCAGGTCGATGGCGCGCTCCAGGTCAACCGCCACCCGCGTGAGGCGGCGGATGTTGCGCTCATACTCCTCCCGCGGGTATCCCGCGAGCACGTAGTACTTGTAGCGGACGAAGGAACGGCTGAGCAGGCCCGGATCGACGTGCCACTTCTCCCAGTAGCTTTCCTTCTGGGCGACGCCGCGAATGCTCTGCCGCACGCTGGTCCGCAGTTCGCGCACGTACTCGGCGTCGTTGGTGTCACTGCCTCGGGGTGCATAGCCGCGCTCGCGGATGGTCTCCTGGCTTAGGACCTCGACCTCGGTCTGGAGCAGCGCGGCGGCCTGCTCCCGCGCGTGCTCCATGGCCCGACTGCGCATGGCCCGCTCATCCAGCACGTTCCTGCCGACGGCGAGGCCGACCAGCAGCATTTCGGTGTCCGTGTCGGCCGGCGTGCGGGTCACCCATTCGGGCGTCGTCCTGGACTGGCCCTGAAGCGTCTCGGATGCGCACGAAACCGTCAGCGCGCACGAGACGACGCACGCGATGAGCTGCGTGTACCGGCGTGCCGTCATGGCCAGGTCCCCGGATGCAGAGTACGGGCCGTCAGGCCCCACGCTCCAGGTCGGCCGCTACGTTCTCGGCGAGCGCCTTGAGCAGGCGCTCGTAGATCGCCTTCGGCATGACCGCCTTGACGTAGTACTTGTATTTCGTGTAGCCGAAGAGGCCGAAGCCCTGCTTGACCTTCCATTTCTCCCAATAGTGCGCGTCCTGCTTGACCCCCGGCATGGCCTGGTCAACTCTGCTCTTGACCTCGGCAGTGTAGGCCGCATTGTCGACGTCCTTGCCCAGGTGCGGGGCGCCCCTCTGTTCGACGATGTCGATAGCCTCGCGGACCATGTCGGTCTGGAGGGAGGAGGCTATCTGGTCCCGCACGTCCTCCATGGCGCGGTTGCGGGCGTTCTTCTCGTCAAGGATGTTGTCAGCCAGGGACATGCCGACGAACACCTTGCTTTCCTGCGTATCCTCCGGGGTCTGTACCACCCAGATGGGCGGCCCCGGGTGACTGGATTCGAGCCTCTTCTCGTAGGTGCAGCCTGCGAGGGCCGCGGCACAGACCAGCACGGCCAGGACACCGATCCTGCCTTTCATAGTGCCACCTCCTTCTCCAGCAAGTCACGTTGCGATTCCGGACGCAACTGCCGCGCGTCCCCGCATTTGCACGGCGCGCTCCAACAACTGTATGGGCTGGGTCGGGCATTGTCAACACCTCATCCGGGCCGACCGTGCCCCGGTGCTTGTGTTCCGCCCGGGGACCGGGTACATTTCCCGCTCCGCATTGTTGGGAGAGGAGCACACATGATCTGGGGTTACGCCGGTGTCTGGCCGGGGGAGTTCAGGGTCTGGGAAGGCGATCCGTCGATGAACCAGTTGCGGTTCATCATCGAGCATGGGTTCCAGTCCACGGGCTTCAATCTCTCGGAGATGCGCGATCCCGCGCGCCGGGACGAGGTGGCGGCGCTGGTCGAGCAGCACGACCTTCGGCTCACGGCTCACGCGCACGTCAGGTGGTTCGATCCGGACGTCGACGAGGCGAGGCGCCAGACGGACGCCTTCCTGGAGGACCTGGCCGCCTACGGCGACCTGCTGCGCGTCCCCATCGTCACCATGGTGGCCGGGCGGTGCCACCGCTTCATGGACAGCCCGTCCCTGGCGGAGCAGATGGACTGCCTGGCGCAAGTCCTGCCGTACGCGGCGCAGGCGTGCTACGAGATGGGCCGCCCGCTGGGCATCGAGAACCACGGCGACTACTATTGCAGCGACCTCGTCGAGCTTTGCCAGAGGGTCCCCCACCTGGGCATCTTCCTGGACACGGGGAACACTTACCTGATAGGCGAGAAGAGCATCCCCGCCTGTCGCGAGGCCGCGCCCTACACCATCGGCACGCACTTCAAGGACCACTACGTGCATCCCGAGCCGCAGGACGGGCTGAAGTTCGTCATCGGGGGCGCCCCGCTCGGCGAGGGCCACGTCGGCCTGGAACAGGTCTACAGGGACCTGCTGGACCTGGCGCCCGAGCCGGACAAGCTGGTGATGCACTGGGAGATGGTGCCGCCGAAGGGCATGGACGGGTTCGAGTGCCTGGAGCGGAGCTGGCGATTCGTGCGGCGGATCACGGGCCAGCCGGAGGCCGCGTAAGGGAGCCGAGCGCATTCACCAATCGGCCACCGAACCGTCCTCGTGCCAGAGCCGCGGGTTCTCCCACGAGCCGTCGTAGAGCTTCTCCTCCAGGGCCTCCTCGTCGATCTCAATGCCGAGCCCGGGCGCCGTCGGCACGTCCACGTGGCCCTTCGAGACGACGAAGGGCGTCTTCAGGTAGCCCTCGCCGAGGCAGACCTGCTCCTGGCAGAGGAAGTTGGGCGTGCAGGCGTCCAGTTGCAGTGAAGCGGCCAGCGCGATCGGCCCGAGGGGGCAGTGGGGCGCCACTGCCGCGTAGCAGGCCTCCGCCATGGCGGCGATCTTGCGCACCTCGAAGATGCCGCCCGCGTGAGAGAGGTCCGGTTGGAGGATCGCCGCGGCGCGCTTCTCGAGCACCTCTCGGAACGCCCACTTCGTGAAGAGCCGCTCCCCCGTAGCGATCGGCACGGTCGTGCTCCGGGCGATCCCCGCCAGGGCGTCCACGTCCCCGGGCAGGCAGGGCTCCTCGACGAACATCGGGCGGTACGGCTCCAGGGCCTTGATGAGTTGCAGGGCGAGCGCGGGGCTCACGCGGCCGTGGAAGTCAATGCCGATGTCCACCTCCGCTCCCACGGCCTCGCGGAGGGCGGCGATCCGGGCGACGGCCTCCCGCACGAACTCCCCGCTCTCGACGAACCGCGCTGCGCCGAAGGGGGCCGTCTTGACGGCCGTTATTCCTGCGGCAGCGGCCTCCCGTCCCGACGCGGCATATTCGTCGGGGCTCTTGCCGTGGACGTGGCCGTAGACCCGTATCCTGTCGCGCACGGCCCCGCCGAGGAGTTGGTAAACAGGCACGCCGAGCCACTTGCCCGTGATGTCCCACATCGCCTGCTCGATGCCGCTGAGGGCGCTCGTCAGGACCGGGCCGCCCCGATAGAAGCCGCCCCGGTAGATGGCCTGCCAGTGTCGCTCGATGCGGCGCGGGTCCTTGCCGATGAGGTAGCGCCCCATCTCCTGGACGGCGGCCGCGGTGCTGCGCGACCAGCCCTCGACGACCGGCTCGCCCCAGCCGGCGATCCCCTCGTCCGTGTGGGCCTTCAGGAACACCCAGCGGGGCCTGACGTAGAAAGTCTCAAGCTTTGTGATCTTCACAGGCCGTCTCCCAGCAAACAGGGCAGGGCCGTTGCCTTCCCGATGCCCGACGGGGAGCCCGTGACGATGATGGCCTTTCCCTCGAACCGCTTGTCCATGCCTTTGCGCTCCCTTCGCTGGCGGGTCCGGAGCCGTGCGGACCGGACACCGGGGAGGTTATACCGGCGCCGCAAGCGGCCAGCAAGTGCGCCCCGCCCGGCGGCGCTTTCCTTGAACGGGCGGACGAAAGCAGTTAGTCTGCCACGTCGTGTTGGTCATCGGGCCGGCTGTGAGGGATGAGGACCATGTTTGACGAGCAGATCGCGAGCAGGATCGAGAAATGCGGCGTCGTGGCCGTTCTGACGGTCGAGCGGCCGGAGGACGCCGCCCCCCTGGCGCGGGCGCTGCTGGAGGGCGGCGTCGAGGCGATGGAGCTGACGCTGCGCACGGAGGCTGCCGTCGAGGCCCTCAAGGCCGTCGTCGCCGAGGTGCCTGAGATGCTGGCGGGGGTCGGCACGGTGCTGACGCCCGAGCAGGTAGCGCTCGTCAGCCAGGCCAGGGCGGCCTTCGCGGTGGCGCCCGGGACTAACCCGCGCGTCATCGAGGCCGCGCGCGAGCTGGGCCTCTCTTTCGCGCCCGGCGTGGCGACGCCGTCGGACGTCGAGCGCGCGTTGGAGTTCGGGTGCCGCACGCTCAAGTTCTTCCCCGCCGAACGTATCGGCGGCCTGCCTTACCTGAAGAGCATGGCTGCCCCGTACGCCCACCTCGGTCCGCGCTTCATGCCGCTCGGGGGCGTCAACGCGGACAATATGTCCGACTACCTGACCAGCCCGCTGATACTGGCCGTGGGCGGCTCGTGGATAGCCCCGAAAGACGGCATCCGCAACCGCGACTGGCCGGGCATCGCACGGACGGCCCGCGAGGCGACCGCAATCGTCCGGCGCGTGCGCGGCTCCGGCTGACCGCCAACTTTCAGAAAGGCGCGGCTGCAATGAGCAAGATAGTCACGTTCGGCGAAATTATGGCCAGGATGGCGGCGCCGGGGTTCCTGCGCTTCGGGCAGACGATGCCCGGGCGCATGGACGTGACGTTCGCCGGCGCGGAGGCCAACGTCGCCGCGTCCGTCGTCCTGCTGGGCGGCGAGGCGGCTTTCGTCACGGCCCTGCCGGCCAATCCCCTCGCCGACGCCTGCCTGGCCTCCCTGCGCGCCGTCGGCGTTGACGTGTCGCACGTCCTGCGCCGGGACGAGGGCCGGCTCGGCCTCTACTTCCTCGAAACCGGCGCCAACCAGAGGCCCAGCCGGGTCGTCTATGACCGCGCCGGCTCGACCGTCTCGCTGACGCCCGCCGACGCCTACCCGTGGGCGGAGGTCTTCGCGGGCGCCGGCTGGTTCCACGTCACCGGCATCACGCCTGCTATCTCGAAGTGCGCCGCCGACGCGACGCTCGCCGCTGTCCAGGCCGCCAGGGCCGCCGGCCTGACCGTCTCCTGCGACCTGAACTTCCGCAAGAAGCTCTGGCGGTGGGAGCCGGGCACGGAGCCCCGCGCCCTCGCCGAAAGGGCGATGCGCCGCGTGCTGCCGTTCGTTGACCTCGTCGTAGCCAACGAGGAGGACGCCGCCAAAGTCCTCTCCATCGAGGCCGAAGAGACGGACGTCGAGGCCGGCCGCCTCGCCGTCGAGCGCTACCCCGAGGTCGCCCGCGCCGTCGTCGCCCAGTTCGCCAACGTCAGCCGCGTCGGCATCACCCTGCGCGAGAGCGTCTCGGCCTCGCACAACAACTGGGGCGCCATGCTCTACGACGCCGCCGAGGACGCCGCCTACTTCGCCCCGACCGAGGGCGGCGCATATCGGCCCTACCAGATCAGGAACATCGTGGACCGCGTCGGCGGCGGGGACGCCTTCGCGGCGGGGCTCATCCACGCGCTGATGACGCCCGAACTCGCCGCGCCCGGGACGGCCGTTGCCTTCGCCGCGGCGTCGTCCTGCCTGGCGCACTCCATCCTGGGGGATCTCAACGTGTCGAGCCGCGCCGAGGTCGAGGCGCTCATGAAGGGGTCCGGCTCGGGCCGCGTCGTCCGCTGAGGCGCGCCGCTCCGGCCGACCCCCATGCGAAGGGAGGCGGGGATGAAGATAACCGGCATCCGCACGTTCCTCATCGGCAATCCGTGGAAGAACTGGGTGATCGCGCGCGTCGAGACGGACGAGGGCCTCAGCGGCCTCGGCGAGGCCACGTCCCCGACGGCCGGGGCGCTGGCGGCCGAACTGAAGGAACTGAGCCGCTTCGTCGTCGGCATGGACCCCCGCGAGCCCGTGCGCGTCTATGAGGCGATGTACAAGGGCGTCTTCCTGCGCAACACCCCCGGCATCTGCGCCATCGAGATCGCCTGCTGGGACATCCTGGGCAAGAGCCTCGGTGCGCCGCTCTGGCGGCTTCTCGGCGGCAGGGCGCAGGGCCGGCTCCGCGCCTACGCCAACGGCTGGTACAAGTGCCCCCGCGAGCCCGCCGCTTTCGCCGAACGCGCCGTCGCCGTGAAGGAGATGGGCTACACGGCCCTGAAGTTCGACCCCTTCGGCGCGGCCTACCTCGACCTCGACACGGCCGAACAGAAGCTCTCGCTCTCGCTGGTGCGGGCCGTGCGCGACGCCGTGGGGGAGGGCGTGGACCTGCTGATCGAGGGGCACGACCGCTTCAGCACGAGCACGGCGGTCCGGGTCGGCCGGGCGTTGGAGGAGTTCCGTCCGGCGTGGTTCGAGACCCCCGTGCACTCGGCGGATCTCAAGGCCACGGTCGAGGTTGCGCGGGCGATCCCGGTGCCGGTGGCCAGCGGGGAGCGCCTCTCGCGTCTGAGCGAGTTCGCCGACCTGCTCGCGCCGAGGGCCGTTTCCATCGTCCAGCCGGAGCCGTTGCGTTGCGGGGGCGTGGGCGGCACGGTGCGGGTGGCGGCGCTGGCCCGGGCGCACGGCGCGCTGGTCGCCTGCCACCAGGCGCAGAGCCCCCTGAGCACCGCCCTGAACGCCCACCTGCACGCTGCCATGCCGAACTTCATGATCCAGGAGTGCTTCGACGACTTCCTGGAGCCCTGGGCGCGGGACCTGTTCCCCGGCGTGCCGCGCGTGGTGGACGGCTGCATCGAGCCGCCCGACGCATCCGGCATCGGCGTCGAGCTGAACGAGGAAGAGGCCGCCCGGCACCCGTATGGCGAGGACAAGTTCATCCGCCTCTTCGAGCCCGGCTGGGAGCGCCGCCGGCGCTAGTGGCCCGTTCAACCGATAACCTTGCACTCCGGGCCCACCCCCGGCGAGACGCCGGGGGCTACCCATAGGGGTAGGCGGGGCGTCTCGCCCCGCTGCCTGGTTCAGACATAACTCGCAAAACGCAAGGTGACTTCCTCATCAGGCCACTAGGCGACGGCCAGGGCACAACGCCCGGAGCCGCCGCTCCCGCTGCGGGCCCTGTCCGGGCGGACAATTTGTCAAAGAGCATCACCCCACCACAGGCCCCAGGGATGCCGTTCCTGGGAGTTTTGTTTTGTCAGGAGCCTTTACTGGGGGGTGACAAGACGGACATGCCAAGCCGCGCCCAAAGGCGCGCGGGGTGGATAGTCGACGGTTGATAGTTGACAGTTAACGACGCGTGTGCCCTGATCGTTCTCGAAGGATGTTGTTTGTTTCTTGTTGCTTGCTGTCTGTTCTCTCGTTCCGCTGCGTTGTGCCTTCGTGTTCTTCGTGTCCTTCGTGGTGAAAGCCCTTGCCGTTCCATTCCGCATTCCCCGATCCACATTCGCATCGCCGCTGCCTTCCCTCAATCCTCATGCCTGCCGTACGGCGGACCGTGGCCTACCGTTCCCGTTGCTGCCTTTCGTCGTTACTTCGGACTTCAGCCTTCTGCCTTCGCACTTCCGCACGGAACGAGTATACTCGTTCCGCGCGGCTCATGTGTCCGATCTGGGCGCTACTGACCGATCTTTTCGTTACTGACGGATCCGGGCGCCCGGGCGGAGCCATTGACTTCCACATTTCGTGCTATTAGTATCGTTGCCGTATCAGACAGGAGAAAGGGAACATGTGCCCTCGCCCCAAGCCGTCAAACCGCCCCCTCGCAACTTTCAACTGCCGTCAACTGGAGTTCAACTCCGCCTTCTGTGCGCAGGCCGGGTTTGAGGAACGGTGTGTGGAGTACGCCACGCCGTCCCTGGGTGAGACCAGCCCGGGACGGAGACATCGTCGTGGTTGAGACATGGGACGGGCGGATCCTGACCAAGCGGTTCTACCGGCGGGGGGGCAACGTCACACTGACGTCCGTCAACCCCGTGGATCGCCAGGAGCCGATCCACCTCAAGTCGAAGCAGGTCAAGGAAGTTCGCGTCGTGGTGGGAGCGCTCTTCGAGTAGAGAAACGTCGCTCTAACTGGAGGGAAGGGCTATGCTAGGCCGATGGGCATGCGTATGTATGATGGTCGTGGTCTTCGGTTCCGTCGCTGCAAAGCGTGTGCGGAGTGCTGAGGAAGGGACGGCGTCCGTGGAGGAGCTGAAAGCGCAAGTCGCGCAACTTGAGGCACGGGTCGCCGAACTGGAGACTGCGGTGGCAAAGGCCGAGGAGGAGGCCAAGGAGGTTCGTAAGCGCAACGGGGGGTTGCTCCTGGAAGTCCGGCGCCTCGGAAGGCTTTGTCGAGAAGCAGGCGTACAGACCGAGGAGAAGAAGCAACCGGCGCCCAGACCTCCAGCCCAAGAGGACTCTACCTCGCCAGACAAATCGCCATGGGATGGCTTCCGGGGCCTGAAATGGGGACAGCAGCTCGACCAATGCAAGGGCATGGGCCTGTGGCTGTCCGACAAGGATAGCCCACTATTGTCCAAGAGCGATAGCAGACTATACCATCGCGGGGAGCAGATGTCCATTGGCAATGCCAAACTCACCAGGGTGCTATATGGTTTCTATAGGGGTAAGTTCTATAGGTACGTGGTGATCACTAGTGGCTACAGCAATTTCACTGCCCTGAAGTTGGCGGTCGAAGCGCGCTATGGCCGCGGCAAGCAGGAGAATGAGACCATCGATGAGTGGCGCTGGACCGGCAATACCAGCAGCGGCCAGATGATCGTCATGACGCTGGAATACAACGAGTTCGACGAAGAAGCTCTCTGGTATGCGTTACATGTGCCGACCCTCCAACAGGAACGGCGTGACGAAGAGGAAGCAGCCAAGGAAGCTGGTGAAGATTTCTGACCAGTAGTGACCAAGTGCGAGGGGGCATGGACGGAGTGCTCAATGAATGGGAAAAGCGAGACTGAGACCGGCGCCCCTTATCCTGACGGCCGTGACCATCACGCTCGCAGCCGGCATCGCTATGGCTCTTCAGAGCGTTGGTGGAGGCCGGAACGCATGACAGGCGATACCAGCCCGGCAGTAGGGGAGGGCGCCCCCGTCCGGGAGCCTCCTCCAAGCGCGCGATACATGGACGGCTTCGTCGCCGGCACGCGGGCGGCCTTCAAGGAAGCCTGGCTCAACGGTTGCCAGGAAGGCTTCCGCCGCGGCCCGCAAGCCTGGCTACCAGGCCGGCTTTCTGGACGGCGCGGGAGAAACCGCTGCTTTTGCCGATCGACGTCCAGCTGGAGGGTGACCCGTGGCTGATACAGACGACGTAGTCCTCGGCACGGTCGAGGGGCCGTGTCCCGAGCCCAAGTGCAAGGGGACGATACCGGCGAACAGCCTCACCTGCCCCGTCTGCGGCTACAAGCGGAAGTTCAACCAGAAGCAATATGAACGGCTATGCAGAGACATCTCGGAATGGAACAAGCCGCGCAGGGGCCATCTCTTCAAGCCAAACGTCCACCTGGAAGGCGCGGACCTCCGTGGCGCCCATCTGAAAGACGCGCATCTTGAGCTTGCCCACCTGGAAGGCGCGCACTTTATCGAGAGCCACCTGGAACGTGCGCATCTTCAGAATGCCCACCTGGAAGGCGCGCACTTTATCATGAGCTACCTGGAACACGCGCATCTTGAGAGGGCCCACCTGGAAGGCACGAGCTTCTCCCACTCGCACCTGCAAGACGTTGATGCTCGTTATGCCTCGATCAATGGTGGCACTGTCATCATGGCTTGTTGCGTCGATACCGAGACTGACTTCACTGCAGTAGGCCTTGCCTCGGCCCGTGTCGAGCCCAAGACACGAGCCCATCTGGAATACAACATCCGTTGCTTCGGCTGGCTGGACTGGTACGAGAACCGGAGTCGGTGGTGGACCTGGACAGTGAAGCTCTTCTGGTGGGTCTCCGACTATGGTCGGTCAACAGCCCGGATACTGGTTTCCATCGCTGCTATCTCCCTGGTCTTCGCGGCAGTGTACTGGGGGATGGGCTTCTTCTGTTCTCCGGGCGCTGTGACGAACCTCTTCGAAGTCGAAGGAGAGTTGGTCCCGCACCTATTGGTCCCGTTGCGAGCGATCTACTTCTCGGTTGTGACAATGACAACTCTGGGCTTTGGGGACATGTATGCGAACGCGCACTCGTTTTGGGGCCACTTCCTGTTGACCCTCCAGGTCTTCCTGGGCTACATCTTGCTGGGTGCTCTCATCACCCGCTTTGCCATCATGTTCACCGGCGTCACGGTTCCTTGGGATCGGCCGAAGCACAAGAAGTCCAGGCTGGCGGCGGGTCTGCGCGGTTTCTTGCGTCAAATCACGTGGCCACCGAACGGACCGCCGGACCGCCATGACGAAGCAGACTGACAACGGCACCCAGACCTAGCAACCCGTTGAAAAATGTAGCTCAGCCGCCCCCGGCTGAGAAGACCACAGGCGAGGGCGCCTGTGCTACACCGACACGACGCTGCGCGCAGGCACCTCGCTGCGAACCGCCGTTCTTCAACGGGCTGCTAGGGCGGCTGCGCGGTCAGGCATCTCGAGTGGGGCCTGTGGAACTCGGTGGATGAAGAAGGGCGCCACTTCCACTGCTACGGGCAGCAGGGGAGGGCGGCAAGCGGGGCGAAACGTCTGCGCGCCAAGGCGTGCCAGCGCTAAGAACGCCTGACAAAACGAACTCAGCGCAGAGCACGCTCCCTGCTCTGCGAAGCCCGCTACGCAGGGCGAAGAAGAGGAGAGCGCCGAGGAGATAAAAGGGCTGCTGAGAACCTTGTTTCTTGAATTGCCTCCGCGTCCTCTGCGATCTCTGCGCTTCAGTCTGTCAGAGCCTCTAAGGGAACGTGCTGCGCAGCTTCAAGCAAGGGCGTGGGCGGGACGCCCACACCCAGGCCGGCAAGATGCCGGCGCCACAAGGCGCGCAGCTTCAAGTAGGGGCGTGTGGTGTCCGGTCATGCGGGGCGCGTCAACGGAGAGCGCGGCGCAGTTGCTCGATCATACCGGCGACCCGGCGCCGGTGGGCGTAGAGCGGCCCGGGGTCCTTCGAGTAGGTCTGGTCGTCCGCTATGACCGCGTCCGGCACGGCGGCGAGAGCCCTGGCCTGCTCGATCAGCCCGGCCGCCTTCCCGGCAGCTTCGGCCTGCGCAATAAGCTCGTCCAGCAGGCAGAAGTAATCGTAGTCCTCGACGCCCTCGCGCAGCATCTCCCACCGGACCGAGTCCACCGGGCCGCAAAGGTACTTCTCTTCGTCCCCCTTCACGTCGCGGTTCGGCGGGTAGAGGAACCGCCCGTCGCCGTTGCCCCAGTAGCCGATCTGGCCGGGCTTGTAGCTGTAGCTCGACACGTATGCCATCGGGTCCTGCCAGGGGTTCTGCACGTCGGGCGGCGGGAACGCCGCCGTGCTGGTCCAGTAGTTGGATGACCAGACGAGCTGCCCCTCGACGCCCCATTTGCGCGAGAGCCACGCCCAGACGCGGAGGTCGGTCGCCGGCCGGTCAATGAACAGGCCGATGTAGGGGGCTTTCGGCCCGGTGCAGAGGTACCACCAGAAGCGCTCGCCGTGCCCCTTCCGCTCGCGGATCGCCTCGGGCTTGACGGCGCTCACGACGGGGCACCAGAGGTCAACGTGGCCCGTCAGGGCGGGCTCCGGCTGCTCGGTGAGCATCCGCGTCAGGCCCGGGGCGGCCCGCCCGAGCAGGTCCATCCCTTCGACGACGAACTCGTAGTCCTTCGGCGCCGGCTCGTCGAACCAATAGACGTAGGCCCGGTCGAGCCATCCCCTTTCGCGCAGGTGCTCGACGATCTGCCGCCCCTGGCTGGCCATGAGCTGCCCGTACCCCGGCGACCCCTGGACGAAGGGACCGAGCCGCCCCTCGCGCCGGGAGTGGAACGACCCGCCCGGCATCCCTTGCAGGCGCACCATCATCGAGCTGAACCCGAGCCCGTCGAGGCACTTGCCGCACTCGCGGTCGAACGCCGTGAAGTCGAGCGTCGCGGTCGGGTCCTCCGCGGCCAGCTCGAAACCGGGGCCGCTCAAGAGATTGTCTCCGCCGCCGGCCGGGCTGAAGTGCAGGTCGTCGAACCATGCCGTCCCCACGGCCTCGCCGTCCGGGGTCCAGGGAACCGCCCGGAGGGCCACGCGCACCGACCGCGCCCGCTCGTTCAGGCGGCCCTCGGCGCCGGGGACGTCGGCATCCTCCTGCTGCCAGCGGCCCGTGCCCGTGCGGCGGAAGTTGATGTTGTTGCCCCAGATCCACTGCCCGCCGGCGTCGTACTGCTGGATGGAGACGAGGTACGGCTGGTCGGGCTCCGCCGTGCGCGCCCACCAGGACAGGCGGTAGCTCGCGGACGCATCAACCGGGACCGGGGCCGCGCTGCTGGCGGCGACGGAGGCGGCCACGTTCTCGTCCACCACCTTCAGGGAGCGCTCCCCCGCATGGGGGCGGTCCGAATCGTGGGTGCCGCCTTCCCACGCGACCGCCGGGAACTCGACGCGGATCGGGTCCAGCGGCGCGGGCGAGTAGGGCGCGATCCGGTGCGCGGCAAAGTCCCGGTGATACAGGTCCAGCACCCGGCGAAGCTCGTCGTTGGTCTCCAGGTTGTGGTACTGCCGAATGAAGTGGGTTGACAGGCCGAGGGCTGTCTGCAAGCGCGGCGTCGCGGGCAGCGTGAAGTCGCACACGCGCAGCTTCAGGGGCACGGACGCCTGCCACCCGTCCGCCGAGATGTTCACCGTCCCGGTGTAGTCCCCGGCCGGCTGGTCCGCCGGGACGTAAACGGTAAGCCAGAAGGGATGGTTGACGCCGGCCTCCAGCGTCTGCCCCTGTTCGTAGGGGGGAAGCGGGTCGGGCCAGTACCCCGCCGCCCCGGCCGAGTCCGTCGGCCGGACGACCTTCACGTAGGCCACCTGCGCGATGCTGACATGCCCCGCCGAGAGGGTCGCGCCCGGCCCGGCAAGGTCGGAGACGCTCAGCCGCACGTCGGCCAACTCCGAGGCGGGGAGCAGGATGAGCTGAACCGGCTCGTACTCGTTCCGGGCGGCCTGGAGTTCCACTGCGGCGCCGACGGCCGACGGCGGTGGACGGAGCCTGGAGACCTTCCGCGTCCCCTCGCACCACCAGAGCGCAACCGGCCCCTCAGACGGCAGTGCGCGCCCGAAGCTCGAGTCGTGGAGCGCAGCGACCGGCAGGTCCATCGCCGCCCGGTAGAGCGCCTCGCCGCTTTCGAGGAGTTCCAGCGTGACGCTGTTGACGCCCGACCGGCGCAGCGGGCACGGCACGGACGCGACCGTGCCGGCGCCCGGCGGCAGGGAGAGCCGCTGCTCCGAGACGGAGGTCTCCCCGTCCTCCGGCGTCAGCAGGGCGCGGATGCGCAGGGCTCGTTCAAGTCGGCGGCGGTTCTCGACCCGGACGCGGAATGCATCGTCCGCCAGGCCCGCCGGGCCGGGCGCCGACACGATCGTGACGCGCACCGTGTCGCTGGTCTGCCGGACGTCCGGGTACACTGTCGCGCCCGTCAGTTCGCCGAGGTCCGCGTCGAGCTGCGCGGCGTAGTGGTAGCTGCCGAACTGGAAGAGCGCGGCCTCCGCCGCGCCCGCTTCTCCCTGCCGGACGGCGCGCACCCGGACGTAGAGCGTCCCGGCGGGCAGGAGCCGCGCCGGGACGTCTGCCCGCAGGCTACCCGTGCCGTCGAAGCGTCCCAGCCCGACCCAGCTTATGCCGTCCGTGCTGGCTTCGACCGCGCCCGCGCCGCTGACGTGGTAGTTGCAGTTCACCTCGACGGCGGCCGACCGCTGCGCGGCGCCGGGGATGCTGTGGCGGTAAACGACTTCGGACTCGGCGCTCAGGACCCAGCGGCTGGAGTTGAACCTGGCGTTGAACGCGTGCAGCGGCCGGGAGTAGTTCGACCCGTCCGACCTGAACGGGGCCTCGAAGGCGTAGGCCGTCTCCTCCAGTTGCTCGCCCTCGCCCAGCTCGACGTCGCCCGCCCGGCGATGGACGGCGTGGGTCGGGGAGACCTGCACGTCGTCGAAGCGCACCTCGCCCGTGACGTGCCACTGGCCGACGCGCACGTAAGCGCCGCTCGCCTGGTCCGCGTCGGGCGTCGCGAAGATGAAGCTGTGCTCGTGCCAGCCCGGCTCGGTGCGGAAATCCCGGTTGCAGAACTCCGGCCCGCTGATCACGCAGCCGCCGGTCGCTGCCCGCGCCGCCGTGCGGAAGCTCATCCGGTAGAGCGCGTTCGGCGCGAGGGCGTAGTTGACGGTGTGCCAGTAGCTCGAGTCCTCGCCGTTGCCGCGGACACTCACCCGGCGACCGTCTTCGCCCCGTTCCCAGCTACCCGCGCCCTGGAGGCGCCATCCGTCGGGGGTCTCGCCGCCTTCCTCGAACGACCCGTTCGGTAGGCCTTCGGCGCGCGCCAGGGACGCGCCGAGGGCCAGCCCCAGCAGCAGGACCCGCATTGAAAGGGCCATGCCCCGTCCCCCCCGCGAGAAAGCGGCGCGGTAACCCATTGCGCGCACACGTTACGGGCCGGGCCGACGCGCGTCAACTGGATTCGTTCCCCGGGCCGCCCGCCTTGACGAGGCCGTCGGGCGGCTCCTATACTGGCGGCCGCCGCGTTGCCGTTCTGCCGGCCGGCGCTTGCAGCCCGTTGCGGGGGGCCACAGATGACCTGGCGCGCCTTCGCCGTCGGCATCCTCGGCGTGCTCGGTCTCTGCCTGCTGACCCCCATCAATGACTACTCGTTCGCCAATACCTACCTGACGGGCAACCATTTTCCCGTCGGCGTGTTCTTCTTCCTGATCATCCTGACCCTCGGCGTCAACCTGGTACTGCGGCTCGTGCGGCGGGCGTGGATGCTCAGGCAGTCGGAGTTGATGCTGGTCTGGTGCATGATGCTGGTCTCGTCCACCGTGCCCGCCAGCGGCCTCATGCGCTACTGGCCGACCACGCTGGCCGCCGCTCCTTATCTGTCGCAGCGCCCCGACGTCTTCTGGGAAGAGGACGTGCTCAAAGAGGCGCCCGACGGCATCCTCCTGACGCGCGACCCCATGTCCGTTGCCGTAAAAGTTTTCTACGAAGGCACGCCCGAGGGGGAGCCGGTGCGCGTGCCCTGGAGTCGCTGGACCCGTTGCGCGGTGACCTGGGGGATCTTCATCGGCCTCTACTACCTGGCGACGTTCTTCCTGTGCGGCATGTTGCGGAAGCAGTGGGTCGAGTCCGAGCGCCTCATCTTCCCCCTGGCGCGCGTGCCGTTGGACTTCACCGAGGACCTCGGCGAGGGCCGGCTGCTGCCGCCCATGATGCGCAGCGGCACCTTCCTGGTGGCCGTCGGCCTCATGATCGTCCTCGGCCTGGCTCGCCTCTCGCCTCTGGCCTTCGGCTCCGAGCAGGGATGGCTGTGGCGGGTGCCGTTCTCGAACGTGTTCCGCGAGACTGCCCTGTCGTATCTCTACGTGGGGGACGCGTATATATACCCGCTCGTAATCGGCTTCGCCTTCCTGGTGCCCCGCGACGTGTCCCTGAGCGTCTGGCTCTTCCACCTGTTCGTCTACGGCGAGATGATCGTTGCGTACTCGCTGGGCAAGCCCCTGGCCGGGCGGCTGACCAGCACCTTCCTGACGTGGCAGCAGGCCGGCGCGTTCGTCGCCCTGACCGTCGGGATGCTCTGGATGGCGCGGCGACACCTGTGGGCCGTGGTCAGGAAGGCGTTCTCCCGCGCGCCCGATGTGGATGATTCCGGCGAGCCGATAGGCTACCGGCTCGCGTTCTGGGGGCTGGTCCTGTCCCTGGGCGGGATGGTGGCCTGGTACGCGTGGTTCCGAGTCGGCCTGGGCGCGGGCCTTGCCCTGATCGCCTTGATGTTCTCGATCGTGCTCGTGCACTCAAGGCTGGTCGCGCAGGGCGGGCTCTTCTTCGTCCAGCAGGGCTGGCAGCCGTCCATGTTCCTGGACGATCTGACCGGGGGGCATGCCTTCTCCGCGCCGGCGGCCGTCGTTGCACAGGTCCAGACGAACATCCTGGCTTACGACTCCCGCGAGGTGCTCGGGCCGCACGTGATGAACGCCCTGCGGATCTCGTCGGTCTTCGAAAGGCACCGTCGCCTGTTCCTGCCGGCCATGCTCGCGGCCCTCGTGGTGGGGGCGGTGGCGGCCGGCTACGCCACCATGGAGTGGATCTACTACAAGCAGGGCGCGCTGAACCTGCCCAACACGCACAGCACGGTTTACCGGCCGCTTCGGATGTACGAAAGGACGCACCTGATGATCTCCAGCCCCGGCGAAGCAGCGGAGCAGAGCTTCGGCGGCCTCGCCTCGGGGGCGGGAATGATCGGGCTGCTCATGTTCCTGCGGGGCACGTTCTGCTGGTGGCCCGTTCACCCGCTCGGTCTGGCGGTCGCGGTGTCGTGGTGCACGACGCAGCTATGGTTCTCGTTCTTCCTGGGCTGGCTGGCGAAGGTGCTGATCCTGAAGATCGGCGGGGGGAGGGCGCTCCGCCGGGCGCGGACCTTCTTCATCGGGGTCATCATCGGCGAGAGCACGATGGTGGCCTTCAGCACCGTCGTCAGCCTTCTGACGGGCGTCAGGACAGGCTACGTATTCCTGTCCGGCTGAAGGCGGGTCGCCGCAGCCGCGGCCCCCGTGAGGAGAGGGCTTCGCGATTCCCAACTCCCCGAACGGCGGGAGAACTCCCTGTGCAACCGCAGCGGGAACGGGGCGTCACGTCCCCGACAGGCCCGCCGGAGGATTGCCGACATCCGGCGCGTCGGTACCCTCGAAGACGTAGAGGAATACCCCGCCCGGCGGCAGGCCGTTCGGCCCGCCGCCCGTCTTTTCGTTGATGACGAAATCAGGCGAGAAGTGGCCCGCGTCGATCGGCCGGGCGCGAAACGGTTGCGCAACTGCAAGGCCAGCCAGGCCGTGCACGGACGGAAGTCCTCCAGCGGCCCGGTGTGATGGCTGTTCCACCGTGGGCCCGTCCCGTGGACGAGGTGGCACTGATGGCGGTAGCCGGACTGTGAGGAGTAAAGCCAGGTGTCGAGCGCTGCGAGGCCCATGGCCAGGGACTTGCCGTAAAGCTTAGGCTCGTCCGATACGTCGCCGACACGGTAGCCGCTCGGGCCGCCTTCATAGGCGTGGACGCTCAGGCAGTCGGGGCTGATGCTGGTCTCGTCCACCGTGCCCGCCAGCGGCGTCAGGCGTGGCAGTCCCTGTTCGGCCAGCACGTCGCTCAGGTGCGGATCGACGGCCAGAGTATGCCGTCGTGTTCGAAGAGATGGCTTGCCTGCCCGATCCAGGCAGTCTTCATCGGATTCAGTCTTTCGCCTGCTTTGCGAAGACGAGTACGGCCAATGCATGCCGGTTGAGAGTCAGGCGGGTCGGAGAGCCGTTTTCCCGGATTTCACCCAGTCCGCTGCGCTCGACAAAGTCATAGCCGTCGGCGGTCACGGTCACGTTGCCGCTGTCCATGTGGCTCTGGGTTACAACGACCGCCATGCGCTCGCCGTTCAGAAAGGCCCGCGCCTCGAATTGATCGTTGTCTATCGTAAAGCCGTCGGTATCGACATAGCGGCCTTCCAGCAGGAAGTCGGAATACCGTTCGCGCAGCGCGTTGGCTTTCTTCAGGTATGCTTCGTAGATCGGCGTCTCCCGGATCGTCCTGCGACAGCGGTAGATCTCGACGTCGCTGCGCAGTCCCTTGAGCAGCGCATGATTGACGCGGCGCTCGATATCGGTATCGTCCCGGATCTCCCGGTCGGTTATGATGACCTCGGGGAAGGTGTAGCGGAACCAGTCGACAAACAGGCCCAGAACCGGTTTCTCACCCGTGTTCTCCCAATCCGTCTCCGTGTCGCAGAACCCCGATAGACTATGTACGAAATCGCAGTGCTGGGCGGAGACGTCCGTGATGCACTCGATGCCGAGGCCCATCTCCGGATTGCGGCTCCGGGCATATTCCGTGAGTTGCCGGGTGAGTTCCGCTTTTCGCCACGCCATGCGCATGTCCGGCGTCTCGTGTCCGTGCGACTTGTCGAAACAGGGGAATTCCGTGAATCCGAGCTGATCGAAGAACACGCCCTTGCAGCCGAGCGCAACTGCCGTGTCGATCACCTCCTTCATCTTGTCAAACCACTCGTCGCAATAGGGGCAGGCGGCGGTGAAGGTGCGGTTGCCGAAATGCCCGGTAAACGTGCCGTTGGCGCGGAAGCGGTATGCGTCCCGGATCTCGGCGCCGAACTTGTCCTTGATGCTGACCTTCTTGCCGAATGTTCTATAGAAATCGCTGTCCACGTCCACCAGGCGACCGTTGGCGTAGAGGATCACGGAACCGTCCTGCTGGAATGCTTCGATCCCGCGCGCGAGCACTTCCCGGCCGCCGAGGGTTTCGTCGATGGTGTACTGGGGATTGTCGTTGTCCATACCGCCCTTCCACCAGCCGAACATGTGCAGCGCATCGATACCGGCCCGCAGACCGTCGTCGTGAATCTCCGGAATCTGGTCGTATCGGTAATGCACCTCGCCGTACTGGTGCTTCATGATGATCCGGTGCCACGCCTTCATCGTCCGCACCCATTTGGGCGGGCTGGGCGGTGTGAACCAGGCGTCGGCCCACGCGCGATACTTTCGAGCCGCCGCGTGCCAGTCCCCGGAATAGGGCGAGAGCACGAACGTGTCGACCGTAAGAGCCGCTCCCGTTGCGAGGCTCGGGTAGCGGGCAAAGCCGCATTCCAAGTCGTCCCCGTACAGGCGGAACATATGCAGGGTGTGTGCAAACGTTTCGTCGTGGCAGCCGCAGTACAGGCCTTCGTCAGGCCCCGCGAAGACATAGCAGTTGGTCGCGCACTGGCCGGGGTAGGACATGTCCGTGTGCAGGAAGTTATGGTCCGACGCCACATAATGGGTAAAGCTGTTCTTCACCGCGTCTCGGATCGAGTGGATGGTCTTTCCGCCCAAGCGACTGCAGATCAATTCTTGACGACCGCCCAGAATCAGGCCGCGCACGAGCGGGAACTGGCACTCGCGCAGGATGATGTCCGGCTCGTTGTTGCGCAGCTCGATCGACCAGCGGGTCTCGTCATCCGCGAGTTTCACGCGGACGGTCACCGCGATCGCCATCGCGGCGCCTTGATAGTTCACCTTCGGGTAATGGAGCGTGATAGTGTCGGCGTCGATCGCGATCTCCGGCACGGTATCGGGCGCGAGAATCTCCCGGTCCATCTGCTCGCCTCTCTGGAAGTAGAGGCGCCAGAGCATGCCGCCACCGGCATAATTGGAGCCTGTTTCCCGATTGACGAGTTCCGTCAGGTTCCCCCGCTCGTCGATTGCCAGTCGCACCTTGTCGTTTTCCAGGATCGCCATGGTCCATTTCCTCGACGTGATTCATCGCAAATACACGCCGCCGTTGACGTCGATGGTTGAACCGGTGATGTAGCGCCCGCCCCCCTCGCGGGAGCCGGGCGCCGCGTGGAATGGTAGCCCCAAGGGGATTCGAACCCCTGTTACCGGAATGAGAGTCCGGCGTCCTGGACCGGGCTAGACGATGGGGCCCTCGTGTCCAACGGTGGCTGAGGAACCAGGATTCGAACCTGGAATGGCTGATCCAGAGTCAGCTGTGTTGCCGTTACACCATTCCTCAGCCGTGTAACGCCAATATACCCGAGGGGCGCGCCGCTTTCAAGGCGACGGGCCACGGCAGCCCTGGAACCACAACGGACACGACGAACACGAAGGACAGCCGGGAAAGCCTTGCTGACGGGTCCCCAAGGGCAATGTTGGCTACTGCTGCCCGGCGGGGACGGTGATGATGGCCTTCGCGCTCCCCGTGTTGCCCTCGCCGTCGCCTGCCGCGAAGACGAACACGTACTCCCCGGGCTCCAGGACGTCGGTCCGGTAGGAGAAGCCCTCTTCCGGCGAATCGAATATGCCGTCGCCGGAAAAGACGCTGCCCCAGTCTTCGGAGTTCACGCTGACCTCGATGCCGGCGATGCGGCTCAGGTCGTCGCGCACCAGGCCGGTGATCTCATAGGAGCCGTCGGCCTGTCTCTGCGCGTTCAGGTTGAGAACGGCCGGCGGCCGGTTGTCAATGATCAGGGGCGGGGTGACCTTCTGGTCGGAGAGCGCTTCCTTCTGCGGCCGGGCGACGTCGTCCCGGGCGACCAGCTTGAGCAGGTAGCGGCCGTCCGGCACGCGTGACGTGTCCCACTTGCACGCGTTGGTGTTGCGGAGGTCTTCCTCGACGAGCTTCCATGCCTCCTCGTCCAGGCCGCGGTAGTAGAGGTCGAAGGCCAGGTCGTCGTCGTTCGGGTCGGCGGCCTTCCACTGTATGGTCTTGACGGTGGTCCTGCCGTTGCCGTCATCGCCGCGACGTGGCGCGCTGCCCGGCGACGGCCGGCCCGGCTGGCGCGAGCCCTGGTTGTTGGTCCTGTTCTGGAGCAGGGACACGCCGTCGATGAGCACGTCCTGTATGGCGGGCTTGCGGTTTGCCTGGCGATAGCTCACGTTGATTTCCAGGAGCGAGGGGCTCCCGGTACGAGGCCGTGTGTTCAGTTCCGCGCTGACCTGTGCGAAGCGCCCGAGGGGCACGTCGATCCGGTCGCCGGCCGGCTCGACGGTCCAGCGCGACCATTCGCTCCAGTGGTCGTCAGGCTCGGACGAGTTCCCGGTGCGCAGCTTCAGCCGGACCGTCTGTCCCACGTCGGCGTTCTGCTCCCACCAGATCGTGCCCCACTGGGAGAGATAGCCGGCGTCGAACGGCTTGCTGAGGAAGCTCCCCTCCTGGCGGAACCCCTTCTCCAGACGCCACAGCGCGCCGGCGTTGGACGTGCCGATGATCGCATCGCCATCGGGCATGACGGCGATGCCCGTGATGTGCGCGGAGTCGAACTCGGTGAGGACCACGCCCGTGTCATCGCCCTCGACCGCCATGAGGCGGCCTCCCGGGCCGGTGCCGGCCAGCAGGCGGCCGTTGAAAAGGGCGAGGCTCAGGACGAAGAGCTTGTCGAAGCGGGCGATCTCCGTGGCGCCCTCTGCGGGGATGATGCGGTAGATGCTGTTCCGCGCGCTCGGGGCTCCCATCATAGCCGTGCCCGAAGTCGGGCCGCCGCCGGATTGCTCGGCGGGGGCCTGCGGGCCGCCCTCCCTCTGGGCGGTGCAGACGTAGATGACGCCCTCGGCATCGACGACTATGTCGTGGACTTCGTCCTCGTCAGCGTCGTACAGCACGGTTGACTGGCCGTTCCGGTCAACACGGTAAACGTAGCCGTCGGGTGCCGTGCCGGCGTACACGATGCCGTCCGGGCCGGCGGCCACGCACATGAGGTGGGTCTGCTTGACCTTGAGAAGCTCCGTGCACTTGCCGGCTCGGTCGAACTGGAGCAGGTGCCCCTCGGGCCCCGTGGCGCAGTAAATCTCGTGCGTCGGACTGAGGACCATGTCCCACACGTATTCGTTCTCGCGTTCGGCGAAGGTCTCGACGTTGCCCTGGCGGTCGATGCGCAATATGACGCCGCCCGGCGCGGTGGCGGCCAGCACGCCGCCGTCCAGCAGGGGCAGGACGCTGAGGACGTGCTTCTTCCCGGCGTCGTGGAGGGTCTCGAGTTTGCCCTCCCGCAAGCGGTAAACGCCGCCCGGCGCGCCCGTGCCGACGTAGATGCTGCCGTCGGGGGCTGCCTCGACGTCCCACACGAGCGCGGCCTCCAGGCCCTCAATTTCCTCCGCGACCGGCGCCAGCTGCACCTCGCCCGTTGAGAGAACCGAGACCCCCTCCAGCTCGCCGGCGACGAACTGATCCGCGCCGCTGGTCGTCCACGTCTTGGCCCGGGCCGAGGCCGACCAGGCGGACAGCACGGCGATCATCAACAGCAGCCTCAGGGTTACGCGCATTGTTGTCTCCACTTCGAGCGCGATCACGGCTTGTGGGGCGGCGGCGCCTCTATCATGATGGTCACCATCTGGCTGCCCTCCAGCACCCACGGCGTCGCCGCCGCCTTGACGCGATCGCTGATGAGTTGAGTGGCCTCTCCGGCTCCGCTGTACTCGATTATGCCCAGCGCGGACGGCGGCAGCGCCGGCAGTGGTTCGCCGGCGTAGCGCACGCCCTCCTCGACGAACGACGCCCGGACGACCATGTTCCGGTTGGGCTCGATGCGGGCCAGCACGTCCAGCAGTTGCTCGAAGCTCTGGGGGGCGAAGAAGCCCGGGTCCAGGTCGGCCTCGATGCTGAGGTTGGTCAGTGCGTCGCAGACCAGCACCTGGAACTGGGTGCCCGGACGGGCCGTTTCGGGGACGTGGAGGGGCACCTTCCGCACGACCTGCTCTCCCTGCCACTCCCGCAGTCCGACGTAGAGCGTGACGTCCGACCCCGGTTCGGCCTGGTAGCGATCCGCCCGCAGCGTCTCTATCAGTGCGAGTTGGAAGCCTTCCTTTACGTCGATCCTGTAGTCGACGGACTTGATCTCGACCTCCTGGAACTGATTCAGCAGGAGCGCGGAAAGCGGGAACCAGACCAGCTCGAAGGCGGGCGAGGACACGTCGTAGCTGGCGAACTCGTTCGCCAGCATCAAGGGTTCCTCACGGCCCTCGATGGCGATCTTCGCCTCCGCCGCCAGCATGTAGGGGTTCCCCACGCCCTGCCAGCGCGTGCTGCTGTACATGCAGGTGAGGTATGTGAAGAAAGGCGCCGTCTGCCACCAGCCCGCCACCGTGTAATCGTAGTGGTCGCCCACCTCTCCGCCGACGGTCACCGTGAGGGGGAAGGTCGGGGCCTCCTCTCCGAGCCGGCCCACGATGGCCGCGTCGCGGTCCTGAACGATGCGGCCGATTATCCTCTCGGCGCTGCTGAGGCGGAAGGAGCGATAGACGGAAGGCACGACCACCTGCGCCCGTCCCAGCACCAGCGGCAGGTCCACGTCCCCCGCGCCGAACAGCGGGTGGCCGAAGGCCGCAACGTTGTCGCCGTCGATCCAGGTGAGCGTACCCATGCCCGACAGGTCCATGTCGCCGCCGACGAGCAGGGCGCCGACGGGCGCCCCGGGTTGCAGTTTCACTTCCTCAAGGGCCGGGCCGGCGTCCGCCGCCGCCTGCACGGGCATCAGTCCCGTCCCGCGCAGGGCCCCCAGCATCTCCTCCATCTGGAACCCGGCCCCACTGACGGCCAGGGGGATGGGCAGCGGCTCGATCTCGCCGACGATGCCGCCCTCGCCGGGCAGGCGCACGCGCCTCGGCCCCGGCGAGCGGTCCGAGAGCAGGGGCGGCAGGGCGGTGCGGACCAGCGTCTGCGTCCTCGCGCCGTCCGGCCCCAATTCCCTGTCCCGCGACGTCAGCAGGGAAGCCAGTTCCGCCATCCTGCGTCGCGTGACCCGGACGGCTTCGGCCCTGGCGGGGGCGGGCGGAGGCTCCTGTGCCTGCCTGTCCACCTGCTGGACCTTGAGCATCTCCTCCGCCGGCGTCAGGCCGGCCAGCGGTATCTTCGTATAGGCCCAGCCGTACGCTACGGCGCCGATCAGCTTGTCCTCGATGAATACGGGGCTGCCGCTCATGCCGGAGATTATGCCGGCTTCGTCGACGACCGGTCCGCTCATCCGCGCCAGGATGATGCTCCCCTTGGGGAACCAGCCCCGGATGACCGCCAGCACCTCGACCTGGAACTGCTGCGGTTCCGGCCCGATCAGGGCGCTCACGCCGTAGCCCTTCATGCCGGGCTTCACGTCGTCCAGGGGCATTATCGGCGGCAGGCCATTCTGGCCGAAGGCGGCGTGGGCGAGCGCTGCGGCCAGGAAAGCGACCGCAAGACTTGACTTGACCGTGTTCCTCTGGTTTCGCATTGGCCGATTCACCGAGCGTTGCCTGACGCGGGCGCCGTCGCGCGTTTCCCTGCTTTGCAGGGGGCGCAACGTCATACTTTAAGCCGTCCGTGCCGAGAATGCAACAGGTACGGGCAGGCGAGGAGGGGAGGTGCCGGCTCAGGCGGACCTGCGTTGGCGATCCGGCGTTGCCGAAGCTTCACGCCGGGCTACGTCGGCCCCCAGGGCCTTGAGCATGTGCTCCAGGTCCTGGTAGCCGCGGTCGACGTGGTCCAGGCCGGTGATGGAAGAGACTCCCTCGGCGGCCAGCGCGCCCAGCACGAGGGCCGCACCCGCGCGCAGGTCGACGGCGTCGACCCTGGCCCCTTGCAACCGGGCGACGCCGTTGATGACGCCCTTGGAGCCCGTTCGCAGGATGCGTGCGCCCATCAGGCGCAGGCCCTCCACGTGCGTGAACCGGTGCGGGTAGACGCGGTCGGTGACGACGCTGGCGCCTTCCGCCAGGCAGAGCATGGCGCTGAACTGCGGCTGCACGTCGGTGGGCAGGCCGGGATAGGGGGCCGTGGCCAGTTGGGCGGCGCGCAGCGGTTCCTTCCGGGCGGCTGTAAGGGAGCGTTCGTCCTCCAGGGTTTCCACGCCCATCCGCCGCATGGCCCGGAGGGTGGCCCTCATGTGGGCCGGGCAGACGTCCTGCACGCGCACTTCCCCCCCGGTGATGGCGCCGGCCGCCAGGAAAGTCGCGGCCTCGATGCGATCCGGTATCAGGGCGTGCTCGGCGCCCTTGAGGCGCCTGCGGCCGGTGACGAGCAGGCGGCGCGTGCCTATGCCGCTGATCTGCGCGCCGCAGGCGACCAGGTAGTGTGCCAGGTTCTGGATCTCCGGCTCCCTGGCCGCGCCTTCGATGAGCGTCTGTCCTTCGGCCAGCGTGGCGGCCATCAGGACGTTGGCCGTGCCCAGCACGGTGGATCCCCTGGGGCCGGCCATCCTGACGCGAGCCCCGCGCAGGCGTGCGGCCCGGGCGGAGATCGTGGTTCCGTCCACTTTGATCTCGGCCCCCAGTGCTCGCAGGCCCCGCAGGTGCAGGTCAATCGGGCGCTCGCCGATGACGCAGCCGCCGGGCAGGGGGAGGACCGCCGCGCCGCGCGTCGCCAGCAGCGGGCCCAGAATGCAGATGCTCGCCCGCATGCGTTGCGCCAGGTCGAAGGGGGCGACCGTCCCGCCGGCGCCCGGGGAAGTGAGCCTCAGGCTGTTCGGGCCCGTCCATTCGAGCTCCACGCCGAGCGCCCCCAGAATGGCGCCCATCGTGTGGACGTCCTTCAGGTGCGGGACCCGGTGCAGGATCGTGGTGCCCTCGGTCAGTATCGCGCCCGCCATGATGGGCAGCGCCGCGTTCTTGGCGCCGTGGGCGCGCACCGTGCCCTTCAGCGGGTGTCCTCCGCGAATGACCAGTTCCTGGTCCACCAGGACCTTCCCCTCAGGTGGCGCGCCTGCGAACGCAGAGAACCCTCTCGCAGCCGCCCGCATCCGTTGTTGTCTCGAACGTATCCGTGTCAAAAGCGCCCGTGGCGGCGATCAACGCGCGCACTGCGGGTGCCTGTCCCTCGCCCAGTTCCAGCACCAGCCAGCCCGCCGGCAGGAGTATTCCGGCCGCCTCGGGCACCAGGCGGCGGACCACGTCCAGCCCGTCGGGTCCCCCGTCAAGTGCATCTCGCGGCTCGTGATCCCTTATCTCGGCTTCGAGGGCCTCGATGCGATCGGTCGGGACATAGGGGGGATTGGAGGCGACCATTTCAACGCCTTTCCGACCGGCCGGCAATCCCCCGGCGACGGGGCGGCACAGATCGCCCTGCTTGAAGGCGATCCGTTCCTGCACGCCGTGCCTGCGCCCGTTGAGGGCGGCGACCTCGAGGGCCGCCTGGCTGGCGTCCGTCGCCACGGCTCTCAGTTCGGGCCGCTCGGCCGCCAGCGTGACGGCCACGACGCCGCTTCCGGTCCCTATGTCCACCGCCCAGGTCGGTCCCCGGGCGGGTATCCTTTCGAGGCACTTCTCGACGAGCAGCTCCGTTTCCTGGCGGGGTACCATCACCGCGGGGGTGACCGTAAACCGCCGCCCGCAGAACTCCCACTCTCCCAGCAGGTACTGGAGCGGCTCGCGCCGGGCCCGGCGGTCCACCAGCGCCCGGACCATCTGCCGGGGACCGGGCTCGAGCGGCTCGCCCGAGCGAGCCGCCAGCTTCGCCCTGTCGCAACCGAGCACCTTGCCCAGCAGCAGCTCGGCGTTCAGTTCCGGATCTTCCACGCCTGCCCGGCGCAGGCGGGCCCTGGCTTTGCTCAGTACCTGGAGCACCGTGGAGAACTCGTGCCCGTGTTGCTCTGACATCGTGCGCCCGATCGGCCAAACAAGGCGACACTTTCCCAGGGTGATTCTAGCCAGATTGGGGAACCCCATGTAAAGGTAAAGGCAAGAACTCTGCTGAGGGGGCGCCCGAATGGCGTCGGCGGGCCGGACCGGCCGGGGAGAAAGTCGCGGCGTTCCGTCCCGATTCACCGGGAGCCGGCGGGCGGGGCTCAGTACTGGAAGGGGGAGATCACGTCACCGAAGCGGTCCCGGGCGGCCTCCAGGCGCTTGCGCTGCTCTTCGAGCACCGTGAAGACAATCTCCGGCGTGTCATCCACCTGTGTGCGATAAATGCTCTCGATCCTGTCGATCTTCTCCAGGTGCTTGACGGTGCGCGTGGTGAACTGCTCTTCGTAGTCGGCCCTGTCGTACGGCGTGCCGAGGACGGACGCGAACAGGTCCCGCAGGACCTCGTGCCTCGGCACGTAGCCGGTGGGGGCCTGGATAGCGTCGACGTCACCGTTGGCGCGCAGTTCCATCCATTTCAGCCAGACGCGCTTGTGGGAGGGTGCGTTGAGATATCGGCCGTCGGCGCCCTTGAGGAAGTAGTTGACGCCGAAGACCAGCGGCGGCTCGCTCAAGGACGCGCCGAAGTCAATGTTGTTGCCGACGTAACGGCCCAGCGGTATGGCCACGAAGTCGAGTATGGCCATCAGGTTGAACTTCCTGACGCCTTCCGCGCCCAGGGTGGCGGCCGTGGTCTCCGACTCCAGACTCGCGCCCTTGGTGATGATGCCGTGGACCCAGTCGAACGACTGCTCCACCGGGACGCACGTGTCGCTGTCCCTGCCGCCGTAAATGAAACCGCCCACCGGCACGCCCGCCGGGTCCTCCACCCGGGCGTCCGCGTTGGCCAGCGACGCGATCCGGACCGTATAGCGGGCGTTCTTGTGGGAGGGCGTTATCTCGTTGCCGTACTCGTCCGTCTTGCCCGGGTACCACTGCCCGGAGTGGTTCGTGCCTTCCTCGGGGCAGGGCCCGTCCTTGCCGAGCCAGTAGGGGACGCCCTGGGGCGTGACCAGCACGTTGGAGAAGATGATCTCGTCGGGCTTGTTCAGCACCTCCCAGATGATGGGGTCGTCGGTGGAGTTGACGTCCCTTATCACGCCAAATATGCCGTTCTCGACGTTGACGCCGTAAACGCGCCCCTCCCGCTTGCGAAGGTAGGCGATGTCGTCGCCGACGATGGTCTCGCCCGGGGCCATGGAGGTGGATGTCTTCCCGCAGAAGCTCGGGAACGCGCCCGTGAAGTAAGTCACCCGTCCGCCCGGCCCGTGGACGCCCATGACGAGCATGTGTTCGGCCAGCCAGCCCTCGGCCGCGGCCCGGCGGATGGCCAGCCGCAGCGCCAGCTTCTTCAGCCCTATCGTGTTGCCGCCGTACTGCGTGTTGACGCTGTAAACCAGGTTCTCTTCAAGGTCGATGTAAACCCGCCGCTCCCCCACGTCTCTGCTGACGCCGCCTTCAAGTTCCCCGGCGCTGTGGATGAACCGGAAGAACTCGCCCGAATCGCCTATCTGGCGGAACGCCTCGTAGCCCTGACGGTAGAGCAGGTCCTCGCTGTGCGCCACGTAGGCCGAATCGGTCAACTGCGCGCAGGGAATCGAGAACTCCGAGCCGCACGGCCCCAGGCAGAAGAAGCGCACGAACAGCTCCTTGCCGGCCATGCTCCCCCTGAGGTATTCCCGGACTTCATCGACTCCCTGTTCCTTGTCTATGGTGTTGAGCCTCTGCCCCATGTCCTGGCCGGGGGAGACCAGGTAGCGCGTTTTCTCCTTGTCCCGCGCCTGGTCGTGATAGCCGTCGAAGTGGACGGTGTGGCCCTCGACGGCCAGCCTGCTCTCCTCTCCCAGCGCGATCGCCTGTCGGCGCACGTGGACGACGTCCTCGGGATCATCCGTGGCCACGAAGACCGATGCGGGGTCGCAGAGCTCGATGAAATCGGCCACGAAACGGTGGAGCTTGGGGTTGGGCAGTGCGGTCAGTTTCTGCAGATTGGCTTCGTCAAGCCTCTCCCTGAGTATCTGGATGTGGCCTGGCGCCATGTTGGGCAGTGCCCCCGTGACGGTCCGCAGGGAAAGCCGGGAAGCGTCTGACGCGGATTACAAAACCGCCAGGCTCATCGCGCCCCGACGAGTCTGGCGTGAAGCAGGCTCAGGCAGCCCCCCGAAGTTGGCGTATTCTATCACGGCGGACGCATCTGTCAAGCCACATTGGTTTTGCACGGGCGAACGTGCTTGCAAATGCCGCACGCAGGGCCTATAAAGGTGCCTCGCGGTCGGCTGACCCGGTTGGCCAGGTTCTCAGAGGTCCGGCTATGCGGTGGACGGAGCACGAGAAGAACTACCGGCTCAGGTTTGACAACGGGATATCGGTGGAGCTGCTCAGGGATGGGCGCGTCTTCCACGGCCTGGGCCAGGTGAAGTCCGGACGGCGCAAGCTGCGCTCGGCCGAGCTGCCCGTCCTGCCCTTCATCGCCACGCCGGACGGCTACGAGGTGACCCGGCTCGAAATGGAGGACGTCGAACGGGCCGAGGAGTCCGTTACGATCAACCTGAGGCCCTTTGTGGCCCCCGTGGGCCGGATGGAATGGCTCTGCTACGACGGCCAGGACCGATGGCGCGTCAGTGAATGGGCCCGCCAGCCGGACCGCGACAGGGGCGGCACGGTGCAGTTGACCTTGAGTGCCGTCGAGCGCAACCTGGGGGGCATCCCGTTCGCCGGGTTCTCCTACTCCTACAAGTTCCGCTCTCGGAAGTATCGCGTCTATCGGATCCACGACCGCGCCACCTGGGAACTGGGCGGCAGCGCCACGGACAACTCCTTCTGGATGGCGGGTCCCTTCAACCCGCCCAGGAAGAAAATCCGGAACAAGGACGATTCGTTCACGACGGCCTGGCGGCGGGGCGGCCCGGAGGGGGAGGAGTTGCAGCAGTTCCTGCCGCTGTTCACCGTGCTGCAGGGGTTTACGTTCCAGTTCGACCGCCGGGGCCTGCTTGTGACGACGTTTGAGGAGCCGTTTCACTGCCGCTCGCTGTTCCACAAGGAGGCCGGTGCGAACTACCTGGTGCACTGGCACCAGCTCTGCGCCGACCTGGAGGGATGCGTCGGGTTCCCCGCCCTCCAGGTGCTCTGCGCCGACAGGCCGGCCGAGACCGAACTGGACAGGGCCAACGAGTACCGGGACGTCCGGCAAGACCTCCGGGAGCAATACCAGCGTCAGGCCGGCGTCACGCGGCCGCTGACGGTGAGCAGCGGCTGTCTGGCGGGTTCCGGGCCGGACGTGCGGGGCGTCAAGCGGGGACTGGACGCGTTGGCCCGCTGCGCCTGCGAGAGGGTTTACGTCCCGGACCTGATGTCCGCCTGCAGCCCCGCCAGGGATACCGTCCTGGCCGTGCAGGATGCCTGCAAGCAGGTGCAGGCCATGGTCGAGCTGGTCCACGCGAGGGGGCTGCAGATAGCGCTCTCCCTGGCCGATTGCTGCTCGGAGTGGCTGGTCGCCGAGAGCGCGGGCGAGGAGCGCGGGGATGCCCCCGCGGGGGATGCGCTCGTGGAGTCCGCGCTGTGCAACACGGTCCACAGGGAGTTGCTCCTGGCACACATGCGCCGCATCCGGCAGGAGTTCGGCGTGGACGCCCTCTTTGCCGACAGCCCGTTGGCGTCGCTGGCGGACCAGTTCGAGTGGCAGGGCGCGGACGGCACGGAGGGCGGCAGTCCGGCCGGGACCATACGCAGCCTCGAACGCGGCCGCACCGAGCTGACGGCCGCCCTCCAGGGCGTGGGATACGAGTGCCTCCTGGCTGAGGCTGGGGGCCTGGCTACGCCCGGCGTTGCCGCGCCCCGCGACATGCCGCGTGCCTGCGAGTTCATGTTCCGCGACGGCGTCTTCCGGTTCCCCGACGACCGGGCCCTCGACAGCGAGGAAAAGGCGCTAGACCTCTTCTTCCGGGCCTGCGCGAACCGCGTTGTCTACATGCCCACCTACGACCTGAGCCGGGGCATCTACGGCAGCCTCGACGGCTGGTGGCACGAGGATTTCGCCATCGTCAACCGCGCCTACCAGGCCGTGCGGGAGTACATGGAGGACTCGCGCCTGCTGCCCGCCGACCGCGGCGTTCTGTGGCGCGGCTCCGAGCCCGACGTGCGCGTGCTCTGGTCCTACAGGCAGTTCAAGTGGGTCGTCGGGGCTCAGGCAAAGGTCTTCGACGTCATTCAGAGCGAGCAGGTGGAGCTGGACGAGGACACGTTCGCCGTGCGCCCCTACGGCGTTTACCTGGCCCAGAACGCCCGAGAACCGGCGGGCCGCTGAAGCCGACCCGATCCGCGTGTGAGTGAGCAGCCATGAGCGACCTGGAGATTCAGCAGCGCCGCACGGCGGGTATGCCCGTGCTCTCGCTGACGGGCAGGCTCGACTTCGACACCGCGCCCGGGCTGCGCAAGGCGCTGATGAAGCACGCCGGTGGCAGCGAATCGCCGCTCATCCTCGACCTGTCCGGCCTCGAGTTCATCGACACGGCCGGCGTCGCGACGCTAATCGAGGCGGAACTGCGCTGGCGCGACGGGAAGGGCAGGATGGTGCTGTTCGGGCTTCGCGAGCCCATCGCCGTTGCGGTGGACACGATGCACGTGACGGACCTGTTCACCGTCGTCGCGGGCGAAGAGGAGGCCGCCCGTGCCGCCGGCGCCCCTGACGCAACGGCAAAGGCATAGAGCCACTGACCAGCACTGATCGGCACTGATCCACGGCGGGGCGTGGGATGGAGATTGAAACAAGCGCCTTTTGATCAGTGTCCATCGGTGTGAATCAGTGGCGGCTTGTGTCGTTGCCGTTCGCACGGAGGGCAGGGCTACATCTCCCTCTCCTCGATGGAGCGGGCGGGGTCTGAGAGTGCCCAGGCGATGTCGCCGTCGCTGCCGCCGTCGTCCTCCAGGTCTTCGCCGACCGAGTAGATCACGCCCCTCTCCGCGTCGTATCGCACGGGCTCGCCGTCGAAGTCGTCCGGCGGCACGGCGTCCAGGCAATCGGGCACGAGTTCATCGAGCGACGCCGGCAGCGCGCCGTTCTCGATCTCGTAAGCCTTCAGCGCCAGCACCAGCCGCGTCGCGGCGACCTGGACGTCCTCCCGGCACTTCACGGTCCCGCTGTAGCCCGGCATGAGCATGAAGACCAGCGCCCTGCCGATCGCGTTGCCCGAGGACAGAAGCTCGAGCTTGGACGGCGTCTCCTCCTCCAGCTTCAAGACCCAGCCGGGGACGTCGGGCGTGGCCCGCTGCGCATAGGTGCGCGGGATGTTCTCGACCCAGGTGCGGAGTATCTCCGCGAAGATCGCCTTCGTCCTGTTCGGCTTGAAGAGAGGCTTTGAGACCCCCCTCCAGGCCGACGCTTGCGAGGGAGGGAGATTGAGTCCCAGCTTCCCGGCTGCGGTGTCGTCAACTACTTTCCTGAGTATGGCGTACTCCACCTTCAGGGCATCCTGGAGTCCCCTTACATTCGGAGGGTACTCCATGAGGTCCCGCGCGCACTCGACCAGGACGGGCGCGGGCGCGCCATCCTCTGTCGAGAGGGCCCTCATCTGCTGGAGGCCGATCTGCTTGCAGGCGCAGCCGACGAGGTAGTCGATCAGCCCTCCCTTGTAGCCCTCGATCATGTGGCCGAACCGGACGGCCTTCATGGCTTGCTGGAGCGCTTCGTCACGGCGGCCCTCCTCCGACAACCGCCGGGCGCGCAGACAGAGGAGCTTGACCAGCTTCCGCCACGCTGACACGGGGGCGGTGATCGCATCGTTGATGCTGTTGATCTCGGGGCCCTGGCAATGGGGGAGGGCCAGCCCGTGCTCCAGGTCGGCCAGCGCCTCCTCATTCGCCTCGAGCAGCTCGGCCACGAACTCCGCGTCCCACTCCTGCCCGTCCAGGACGGCATCGAGACGTTCCTTTTTCTGTTTCTCTTCCGGCCATTGAAGGCTCTCGGCGGCGAGGCAGAAACACGGGTAGGCGTTCTCGGCCTCGGGTATTTCCTCGCGCTGAACGCGCAGGTCGTCATCCTCGGGGGGCGGGTCGTCGTGCAGGAAACGGTAACACGTCCAGGCGGGAAGGATCAGGACGAGCACAATGGCCGCCAGTATCCAGATGCGCTTCTTCATGGCGACACTCTCCGGTCAATAGCCGCCGCAGGGATTCCGGGCCGCGTGGATGGTATGCTGGCGGACCCATCCGCGTCAACCGCGCCGCACTCGTCGGGCTTTTGCATGGCCCGTTGAGGCGCGATAGAATGGGTAGCTTTGGACCATCGGGCCGGGGCGTTCCGGCCGGGTTCCGCTCTGCGATTGGACTCAGGGAGATGCGGTAATGGCGGAAATAGCGATCATCGGGGCCGGAAGTCACGTCTTCGCCCAGGCGATGATTCGGGATTCGCTCACGTTCCCCGCGCTGGCGGATTCGACGTTCCGGCTGATGGACGTGGACCCCGCGCCCCTCGGCCACATGGCGACCATCGCTCGCAAGATCGTCGACCAGGGGAACTACCCGGCCCGGGTCACCGAGACCACGGACCTGCACGAGGCGCTGGACGGCGCCGATTACGTCGTCGTCGCCATCCGGGTCGGCGGCAAGGACCCGATCTACTGGGAGATTGACATCCCGCTCAAGTACGGCGTGGACCAGTGCATCGGCGACACGATGGGGCCGGGCGGCATCTTCCGCGCGATGCGCACCATCCCCGCGATGGTCGAGATCGCCATGGCCGTCGAGGACCTCTGCCCCGACGCCTACATCCTCAACTACACGAACCCGATGTCCATGCTCTGCCACGCGATGCGGGAGATGGCCGACGTGAACCTGGTGGGCCTGTGTCACAGCGTCCAGGGCGCCCACAACGAGATGTCCCGCATCATCGGGGAGGACCCCGCCGAGTGCTCCTCGTGGATCGCCGGCATCAATCACCAGGCGTGGGTCCTGGAGTACACCCACAACGGCCAGGACGCCTACCCGCGCATCCGCAAGGCCGCCTGGGAGAACGAGGAATGGTACAAGGGGAACACGGTCCGCGTCGAGATGCTGCGGCACCTGGGCTACTACGTCACCGAGTCCAGCGGGCACAACTCCGAGTATAACCCCTGGTTCCGCAAGCGCCCCGACCTGATCGAGAAGTACATGGACGAGGGCTTCGGGGGCGAGACGGGCTTCATCAAGCGTATCTACTCCGCCACCGAGGAGGAGCGCATTGACGAACTGCGCCGCGTCGCCGAGAGCACCGAACCGATCAAGCTGGACCGCGGCCACGAATACGGTTCGTACATCATGAACGGCCTTGAGAGCGGCGAGGCTTTCCGCTTCAACGGGACCGTGGCCAACGACGGGCTGATAACGAACCTGCCGTGGGGCTGCTCGGTGGAGATCCCGTGCTACGCCGACAGGAGCGGCATCCGCCCCTGCCACGTCGGCGACCTGCCGCCCCAACTGGCGGCCCTCAACAGCATGGCGACCAACTCGATCACCATGGCCGTCGAGGCGGCGCTGAGCGCGGACAAGGAGCTTCTCTATCACTCGATCGCCTACGACCCGCTGACGGCGGCGGCCCTTTCCCTGGGAGAGATCCGCGCCATGGTGGACGAGATGTTCGAGAAAGAGAAGGACATGATGCCCATGTTCGTGGACTGAGCCCCTGCGGCCCTGCACGCGGTGTCCGCGCCGTGGGATTCTCAGAGAGTGGTCGTCCTGAATCATGGGTCTGCTCAGCGCCATACGCAAGAGGGCGGACGAACGTTTCAGTCCCGAGACGGTCAACCTGTGGTGTCACGTCGTTGACGGCGCCGTGTACATGCTCGGCATCGGCATGGTGGGGTCGGGCGAGCTGCTGCCGCTGCTGGTCGTGACCCGGCTGGGTGCCTCGAATGCCGTCCTCGGGCTCGTCACTTCGGCTGTCAGGCTGTCCTTTCTCGCGCCGCTCCTGCTGGCGCACCGCATGGAGACCGTGCGCCGCAAGAAGCGCATGGCGCTCGTGTTCGGCCTCGCCGGACGGATTTCTCTCCCGCTGATCGCGTTCGTGCTGCTGACGTTAGCCGGAGCTACGCCCGTCTTCTGCCTGATTGTCATTGCCGGGCTGCTGCTGGTGCAATCGGCGGCGATGTCCGCGACCTCACCCGTGTGGACGGACCTGCTCGCGGAGACCATCCCGCCCCACCGGACGGGCCGGCTCTTAGGGTACAGGCAGGGCTTCTCGGCGATGATCGGGCTCTTCGCCGGTCCGGTCTGCGCGCTGATCCTGACGGCCCTGGCGTTCCCGCTGAGCTACGCGGTCCTGTACGTCGTGAGCTTCGCCATTGTGATGGTCTCCTGGCTGGCTTTCGCGCTTGTGGACGAGATGCCGGACGACGTGGTCCCCAGGGAGCGACAGCCGGCCATGCACTACTTCCGGGACCTGGTCGCGGCGGTGCGGCGGGACTCCAACTACCGTAGCCTGCTGTCTCACAGGGTCCTGTCGAGCGTCGGCGTGGCGGCGTTCCCCTTCTTCGCCGTGGTGGCGGCCGTAAACCACGGCGTGAACGAGGCCGTGCTGGTCGGCTCGCTGATCGTGGCTCGCCGGCTGGCGACCATCATCGGGACGTTCGGCGGGCCGCTGCTGGCCGACAGGGTGGGCCACAAGCGGGTCATGCAGGTCGGCGCCGTCGTCGTGTCCCTTGGCGTGCTCGTGCTGGCGCTGCTGCCCGCGGGCGCGTGGTATGCCTACCTCGCTGTGATCTTCGTCCGGAGCATCGGGGCGACGGCCAAGGGCGTCTCGCAGGGTGCCTTCACGCTGCGCGTCTACCCCCGGGGCAGGCGCGTGGGCTACTCCACGCTCTCGACGGTTGCCCTTGCGCTCACCGGCATGGTTGCCGCCCCCGCCGCCGGGTTGATCATGGACACTCTCGGCTACCAGGTCTTGTTCGTGGCCTGCGCGGCGGCCACGGGCCTGGCCCTGTTGCCCCTGCGCAGGTGCCGCGTGGCCGACGCATGACGCGGCATTCCACCACGACGACACGACGCCTGCCCGCCGTACGGCGGGGACACGACGAACCGCGGTTCAGCCCCGGGGCTTGACGGACGCCTTCGAGCGCGTCTCCTGGAGGGGCACGCTCGCCTGCCGGCGCTCCAGGATGCCGAGGGAGAGCTCGATGCACTCGGCGGCCTCGTCGGGCGACATGGTGCCCACCGTGACCATGTCCCGGTCCCGGATCGTGTTCCAGGCGAAGGTGAGGCCCTGGAACGGCCGTATCTGCCCGGCCGCCATGGGCTTGATCGTCATGACGGGCCGGCGGGCCGCGGAGATGATGCGGGCCGTCCAGTCCACCTCGACCTGCATCATGAACCCCATCGCGTTGTAGATGCTGATGTAGGTCTCGACGTCGAGGCCGCTCTCGTCGGCGTAAACGATGCTCTCCGGCATGTGGGTGCTGAGGCCGGGGATCATGCCGCGCTCGCGGATCAGGTGGCAGACCTCGTCCATCCGCCGAATCCGCCGCGTGCAGCCATCCACGAGCCGGTCCGTCGCGCTCTGGTGAGGCATGACGAACCGGGCGCCCAGGGCGGCCTGCTCGTCCAGGATGCGCTCCATCTCGCCCGCGTCGAACCCCTCTTCGGGCGTCTCCGCCGTGACGGGCAGGCCGGGGGTCGAGACGCGTATGACCTCGACGCCGGTGCGGCCCTGCGCGTCCGTAATGGCATCGTCCAGGTGCGCGTGGGGCAGGGGTCCCATGAGGGTATCCACGCCGGCCCGGAGGAACACCTCCAGTATGTCGGCTATCCGCTGCCTGTCCATCAGGTGCTGGCGGATGTAGCGGCTCTTGGCCTCGGAGGTGTGCGTGAAGCCCAGGAACCAGTTCGTGCCGATGATCATCCGGGAGAGCGAGAGCCCGCCCACCTTCGTCCGGGGAAACCCGTCCATGTCTGCTCCTTCCCTGAAGCGCGGCCGAGACGGCCGCGCTACCCATCACCGGGTAGCCGGGGCGTCTCGCCCCGGCGAGCCATCCTTGCCCCACAAGGCGCGCAGAATGCCGCCCGGCGTTCCGGGTCCCATATAATTGCCGCAGTGCGGCCCTCGCTGCAAGGTCCGGCGCACGCGTCAATCTCTTTGCCTTGGCGGCCCCTTCGTGTTATGTTGCGCCATGCGTTTGCGGAGCACTGCGGACGCACTCGTTCACTGTTCAGGGGGGGGCGGCAATGGGCAACACGGAAGACAATCTGGCGGAGGCGTTCTCGGGCGAGAGCCAGGCCAACCAGCGTTACCTGGGGTTCTCGAAGGAGGCCCAGCAGCGCGGCCGCACGATGATAGCGCGCCTCTTCCGGGCGACGGCCGCCGCAGAGACGGTCCACGCGCAGAACCACCTGGACGCCATGGAGGCCGTGGGCGAGACCCTGGCCAACCTGGAGACGGCCAGGGCGGGCGAGGCCCACGAGTTCAAGTCCATGTACCCCGACTTCCTCCGCGCCGCCCGTGAACAGGGCCACGGCGAGGGCGAGACGACCTTCGATTACGCCATGCAGGTCGAGAAGATCCATCATGCCCTCTACGGGAAGGCCATCGAGGCCCTGGAGGGCGGGGCCGATCTGCCTGAGCAGCCGATCTACGTCTGCCGCGGCTGCGGCAACACGGTCCTCGGCGAGCCGCCCGAGAAGTGTCCTGTCTGTGGCGCGCCCAGGTCCTGGTTCATGACAATCGAGTAGGGCCGGGACGCCGCCATGGCAACGACGACGCTGAAAAGGCCGCACGAGGTCTGCACGGCGTTCGAGCGCAGCTACGCGGGCCGCGCCTCGTTGTTCGGCCGGCGGCCGTCCCCCTGGGTCGCGGACGTGGTGGGGCGCCCGGGTGCCGCCGGAAAGACGGCGCTCGACGTGGGCTGCGGCCACGGGCGCAACACGCTGCACCTGGCCCGCATGGGCTTCGACGTGGCGGCGGTGGACGTGTCGGGGCGGCGATTCGCCAGCTCGGCCGGCGGGCGTCCCGCGAGGGACTCAAGGTGCGCACTTTGCTGGCCGACGTCCGAGGCCTGCCGCTCTGCCCGTCGTCCTATGACGTTGTCGTTGCAGTGACCGTTCTGGGCCTTCTTGACGCCGTTGCGCTTGCCCGGGTGGCTGAACGGATTCAGACGTCTCTTCGGCCGGGCGGGATGCTGCTGGTGGAGGAGTTCTCCCGGCTGGACCCCGGCTGCTCGGGCCGGGGCCGGGCCAGCGAGTTCGCGGGGCTTACCCGTCACTACTTCGATCCGGCGGACATCAGGGGCCTGTTCGGCAGCCTTCGGGCCGTGGCGTGCGGCCAGGCGCTGGTCGCGGACCGCTCGCACGGCCGGCCGCATTCGCACGGACTGATCCGCTACGCCGCAAGGAAACCCGCCTGCACGTAGAAACGAGGGAGACCGATGGCGCTCGAAGACCGCGTCGCGATCATCACCGGAGGTACGGGGCAGTTGGGCCGCGCCGTGACGCTCCGGTTCCTCGATGAGGGCGCGTCGGTCGTCGTGCCGTGGCACACGGAGGACGGGTGGCGCGCCCTGGAAGATGAACTGACCGATGAGCAGGCGCGCAGATGCCTCGGCCTGCGCGCGGACGTCACCGACGAGGAGCAGGTGAAGCGGCTCGTGGACGCGACCGTCGAGAGGTTCGCGGGTCTGGACGTCCTGCTGAACCTTGTCGGCGGGTTCGCCTTCGGGCAGAGGGTCTGGGAGACCGACCTGGCCGCGTGGGACCGCATGATGGACCTGAACGTGAAGAGCGCGTTCCTCTGCTCGAAGCACGCGCTGCGCGTCATGCGCGCTCGCGGGCGGGGCCGCATCGTGAACGTCTCCTCGAAGGCTGCCGTGGACGTCCAGCCGGGCGCGGCGGCGTACGCCGTGTCGAAGGCCGCTGTGGTGACCCTCACGCAGGCGCTGTACGAGGAGCTGAAGGGCACGGGCATCGCCGTCAACGCCATCATGCCGGGCGTCATCGACACTGCCGTGACGCGCGAGTTGATGCCCGGCGCCGACCGCGGCAAGTGGGTGTCGCCGGAGCGGATCGCCGGCGTTCTGGTCGCCCTCTGCTCGGACGAGATGGAGGCCGTGAGCGGTTCGGTGGTGCGCATCTTCGGCGGGGTCTAAGCCAACGGTTGCGCTGTCGAAAACTTTCGTTCGGGTAGCCCCCGGCGTCTCGCCGGGGGGTGGCGATGCGCCGGGCGGGACGCCCGGCCTACCCGAGAATGAGAAGCCGGACGATTGGGTTTGCATCGGAGCCCGTCGCGGCTCAGCCGGCCCTGCTCTTCTCCGTGTCCGGAGGCGTGTCAAGGACGGCCTGAAGGCCGCTGAAAAGACTGTAGAAGAGCCGGTTGAAGCTGTGGCGATAGAAGTGCGAGTCGTCGGCGTCGTGGGCCAGGCCCGTAATCAGGTCGTAACGCATTCGTTCGAGCGGGTCGGCCAGCACTTCGTAGGCGCGTTGGACGCGGCGGAACGGCGTCGGGTCGGCGTCCGGCCCGCGCAGGTCGGGATGGGTCAGCCGGACCTGGCGCCGGTAGGCGCTCCGGATCTCGTCCGGCGTGGCGTCCGGTGCGACGCCGAGCAGTCCGTAATAATCCTCGTCGCAGGGCGGCGTGGGCATGACCGATTTCCCGTGTGGTGACGCCCGTTCAGTATAGGCAAAGCCCGGGCGGGGAGCGTGGAAAAGTCCTAAGGCTTTGCGACGCAAGCTGTTACGGTGCAGAAGAAAGGGGCGGGGGAAGGTGCAGAAACAGGTCGCAGGCGGGAAAATTGAGCTGGTGCAGGGCGACGTCACCCGACAGGAGGTGGACGCGGTCGTCAACGCCGCCAACAGCGGCCTGCGAGGCGGCGGCGGGGTGGACGGCGCGATACACCGCGCCGGCGGGCCGGCCATCATGGAGGAGTGCCGCAGGATCGGCGGCTGTCCCACCGGCAGCGCCGTCATTACGACCGGTGGGAACCTGCCGGCGGGGCGCGTCATCCACGCGGTCGGCCCGAGGTGGAGCGGCGGCGACCGCGGCGAGGCCGAGCTTCTGGCCGGCGCCTACCGGGCCAGCCTGGACCTCGCCGCCGAGCACGGGCTCCGGGCCGTCGCTTTCCCGTCCGTCAGCACCGGCGCGTACGGCTATCCAGTCGCGCGGGCGGCGCGCGTGGCACTCGGGGCGGTGGCGGGGTTCCTGCGTGACAATCCCGGTCGGCTGGACCTGGTCAGGTTCGTGCTCTTCACGGCGGGCGACCTGGCGGTTTACGAGGAAGCGCTGGCGGAGAGCGTCCCGGACGAGTAGGGACTGAGCACTGCGCAAGGGCAGGAGGGAAGAGTCCGAGTGAGTTCCGATGCACACCGTGAGAGGCTGATTGGGCTGTTTGCCGACAGGTTCGACGGCGCCCGTCCGACGTGGTTCGTCAGGGCGCCGGGACGCATCAACCTTATCGGCGAGCACACCGACTACAACGGCTTTCCCGTGATGCCGATGGCGATCAACCGGGAGATCCGCATGGCCCTGTCGCCGCGCGACGACGGGGGGGTCGTGCTCAAGGACGCCGTCCCGGACGCGTACCCGGACCGGCGATTCGACGTCTGCGAGGAGATCGCGCCTTACGGCGAAGGGGACTGGGGCAACTACGCTAAGGCCGCCGTGCAGTCCCTGGTCGGGCTCGCCGGCGAGGCCGGGCGGCCGGTCGGGGGGCTGCGCGGCATGTCCTGCCTGGTTGACGGGGACATCCCCCCGGCGGCGGGGCTCTCGTCCTCGACGGCGCTGGTCGTCGCCTCGGGACTCGCCTTCGGGGCGGTCAACGGCCTGGCCGTCGGGCGCCGATGGCTGGCCGAGAGAATGGCCGAGGCGGAGCACTACGTGGGCACGCAGGGCGGCGGCATGGACCAGGCCGCGTGCCTGCTCGGGCGGGCGGGCGCGGCGCTGAAGATCGACTTCTTCCCGCTGCGGGCGCGCCGGCTGCCGCTGCCGCGCGGTTACAGGATCATCGCCGCCCACAGCACCGTTCGGGCGTGCAAGACGGGCGAGCGGCTGCTGGAGTACAACCGGCGCGTGCTGGAATGCCGGCTCGGGGTGTTGCTGTTGTCCCGGCGTCCGGGGGTCGAGCCGCCGGCGCGCCTGGCGGACCTCGCGGCGTTGCACCCGGACCTCGACCTGGGGGCGGAGCTCGACGCGCTCGTGGCCGGTCGTCCGCGCCTGTCGGCGGACGACTGCGCCGGGTTGCTCCGTATGGAGCCGGACGAGTTCGCGACGCGCGCCCTGTGGCTGGACGGGCGGGGCCCGTTCCCCGTGCCCGAGGACGGCCTGGCCGTCCTGCCCCGCTGCCGGCACGTGTTCCGCGAGGCGGCGCGGGTCGAGACGGCGGCCGCCTGCCTGGCAAGCGGCGCGGCGGAGGACTTCGGGCGGCTCATGGACGAATCGCACCGCAGTTGCGCTGAGGACTACGGCATCAGTTGCCCGGAGCTTGACGAACTCGTCGGGCTGATGCGTGGGGCCGGCGCACTGGGCGCCCGGCTTACCGGCGCCGGCTTCGGCGGGTTTGCCATTGCCCTGGCCCGCGCCGCCACCGTGGGCGCGATCCAGGATGCCCTGGAGGAACACTTCTACGCGCCGCGGGGCCTTTCCGCGGGCGATTCCATCTTCGTCTTCGAGCCCGCCCCCGGCGCCGTCGTCGAGCCGCTGCGATAGCAGCCTGTTGAAAAACTGGATCTGCTCGCATCTGGCGGCGGCGCGGCCGAGCCCAGTTGTTCAACAGGCTGCTAGCCGAGCATGGCCGCCAGGTCTTCCTCGGGCGTCGAGATGGGCATGATGTTGGACTTCTCGATGAGCACGTCCAACACGGCGGGGCTCACGAACGCCGGCAGGCTCGGCCCGATCCGGATGTCCCGGATCCCCAGGTAGAGCAGCGTCAGCAGTATGCCCACCGCCTTCTGCTCGTACCAGGACAGCACCAGCGACAGTGGCAGCCCGTTGACGTCCGTCCCGAAGGCGTCCGCCAGCGCCGATGCGATCCGGATGGCCGAGTAGGCGTCGTTGCACTGCCCCACGTCGAGCAGGCGCGGTATGCCACCTATGTCGCCGAACTCCAGCTTGTTGAAGCGGTACTTGCCGCACGCCAGGGTCAGGATAATGCAGTCGTCCGGGACCGCCCGTGCCAGCTCGGTGTAGTAGCTGCGCCCCGGCCTGGCGCCGTCGCACCCGCCGATCAGGAAGAAGTGCCGCATGGCGCCGCTCTTTACGGCGTCCACGACCTGGTCGGCGACGCCCAGGACGGCGTTGTGGCCGAAGCCGACCGTGATGGTCCGGTCCGGCCCGTCCTCTTGGAAGCCCTCCGCTGCCAGGGCGGCGTCTATCAGGGGCTTGAAGTCGTGATCCTCGACGTGCGCCACGCCCGACCAGCCGACCGGCCCGGTGGTGAAGATCCGGCCCCTGTAGGACTCCTTAGGCTCCTGGAGGCAGTTGGTGGTCATCAGGATGGCGCCGGGGAACTCGTCGAACTCCCGGCGCTGCTCCTGCCAGGCGCCGCCGTAGTTGCCGACCAGGTGGTCGTACTTCTTCAGCCCGGGATAGGCGTGCGCCGGCAGCATCTCGCCGTGCGTGTAGACGTTGATCCCCGTGCCCTCGGTCTGCCGGAGCAGCTCCGCCAGGTCCTTCAGGTCGTGGCCGGAGACGACGATGGCCTTGCCCCTGACGGGCGTGATGCGCACCTGCGTGGGCTCGGGCTGGCCGTAGGTCCCCGTATTGGCCTTATCGAGCATCTCCATCGCCTTCAGGTTCATCTCGCCCGTTCGCAGTGCCTTTGCCAGCAGGTCGTCGGGGTCCCGGGGCTCCGAGGCCACGTAGCTGAGCAGTCCGTGTAGGCCCGCGTAGAAGGCCCGGTCGTCCTCTCCAAGCAGCGCGGCGTGGTAGGCGTAAGCGCAGGCCCCCTTGAGGCCGTACACGATCAGCTCCTGAAGCCCCGCCACGTCTTCGCCGAGGGACGCGATGCGGCCCTGGACGGAGACGTCCCGGCCCTGTGCGATGAGGCCGTCGAGGGTGCCTGCCGGCTCCCACGCCGCCGGGCCGGCCAGGGCCTCGATGGCTCCGCCCGATTCCCGGGACGCGTTCTCGTAGAGCGCCCGGGCGGCGTCACGCATCTCCGCCGCCCTGCGCAGGCAGCGGGCCAGGCTCTCCGGATCGAAGTTCACGTTGGTCAGCGTCGTGAACAGCGCTTCGGCCGTGAAGGCGTCCACCTCGGGATCACGCGCCCCCAGCCCGGCCGCGCGGTGCGCGTACATCGAGACGCCCTTGATCGCGTGGACCAGCAGGTCCTGCAACGCGGCAGTCTCCGGCTGTTTCCCGCAGACGCCCCGGACCGTGCATCCGCTGCCCTTTGCCGTCTGTTCACACTGGTAGCAGAACATGCTCATCTGCCGCCCCCTTTCCGCACGGAGAAGACATGTGAATGAAGAGAACGTTCGTTATGGTTGTCTCGTCGCCCCTGCCAGCTCCCGCCCGAACTGGCGACATGCCTCCAGGTCCTCGCGGGTGGGCTGCCACTTGCACCGTATGCCCTCGTGGGCGAGCGGGATGTTGCAGGCCCCCAGGTGCTCCTCTATGAGCTGGACGGCCTGGCCGCTCCATCCGTACGATCCGAACGCGGCGCCGATCTTGTTCTTGAAACGCAAGCCCCTCAGGTCCTCCAGTATCGGAGCCAGTGTGGGGAGTATTCCGTTATTGATCGTTGGAGAGCCGATGACGACCGCGCGCGCCTTGAAGACGTCCACGAGCGCGTCGCTCCTGTCCGTGACGGCCATGTGCAGCAGCCTGTAATCGACTCCGCCTTCGGCCAGGCCCTCGCCGATGGCCTCGGCCATGCGACGCGTGCCGTCCCACATCGTGTCGTACACGATGACGGCCCGCGGCCCGGGCTGCTGCTCCGCCCACTGCCGGTAGTTCTCGACTATCTGGAGCGGCTCATGGCGCCAGATGACGCCGTGGCTCGGCGCGATGATGTCCACCGGCAGGCCGAGGCCGAGCACCTCGTCGATCTTCTTGAGAACAAGGTCGCTGAACGGCGTCAGGATGTTGACGTAGTACTTCAGGGCCTCTTCGTAAAGCTTTTCCTGGTTGACCTGGTCGTTGAACCGGTACGCGGTGGCGTAGTGCTGTCCGAAGGCGTCGTTGGGCATGAGAATGTTGTGGCCGGTCAGGTACGTGAACATGCTGTCCGGCCAGTGCAGCATGGGCGCCTCGATGAAGGCCAACTCGTTCTGGCCGATACTGATGCGGTCGCCGGTCTGGACGGCCTGGAAGTCCCACTGCTGATGGAAGTGCCCCGGCACGCTCTCCGCGCCGCGCTTCGAGACGACAAGCGTGGCGTCCGGGGCATGGCGCATGACGGCCGGCAGCGCCCCCGAATGATCGCTCTCCGAATGGTTCGTCACGACGATGTCAATCTCGGCCGGGTCCATCACCTCCCGGATGTTCGTGATCAGGTCATCCTGGAAGGGCTCCCACACGGTGTCCACCAGCACGGTTCTCTCGTCCCGGATCAGGTAGGCGTTGTAGGTTGAGCCGCGATGCGTGGACAGTTCGTGCCCGTGGAAGTGGCGCAGCCCCCAGTCCACGACCCCCACCCAGTAGACGCCGTCTTTCAGCTCTGTAACCATTGGTGCCTCCGGCTTTCGTTGAACTGTCCGGCTGGGTTCCCGTGCCCCTCGCGCCGAGCGTCGCGCCGTCACGACTGCTGCAAAGCGGGCGCCTCGAGAACGTTCCTCTCCTTGATCTCTCCGCGTATGCTGACCACTATCTCCTCGACGGGCACGTCGCTGTCGCTCGCCTGGACGGCGCGCTTCGCCAGTTCCATCAGGCCGAAGCAGCAGGGGACCTCCACGTGCGCCACGGTCAGCGACTTCACGTGGTGCTGGCGGAGTATCGCCGTCAGTTTCTCCTCGTAGCGCGCGGCGTCGTCGAGCTTCGGGCAGCCGACCAGCACCTTCCGGCCAGCCAGGAGCCGGTCGTGGAAATCGGCCATGGCGAAGGGCACGCAGTCGGCCGCCAGGAGCAGGTCGGCCCCGTCGAACAGGGGCGCGTCCGCCGGCACCAGGTCCAGTTGCACGGGCCACTGCGACAGCGCGGTCTCGTGCGGCCCGTTGTGTCCGTGCCGCGTGTGGGCAGCCGCCTCCGGGAACTCCATCAGGGCGGCCCCGGGGCATGCGCCATGATGGGGGTGCCCCGCCTCCTCGTGCCCCATCCGCTCGGCGACGGCCTCCTCGTCGAACTCCTCCGCCTCGCGCTCGACGATCGAGATCGCATCCTGGGGACACGTGCCCAGGCACGCTCCCAGGCCGTCGCAGTGGGTGTCGCTGACCAGGCGCGCCTTGCCGTCCACGATCCGCAGGGCGCCCTCGGGGCAGTTCGGGATGCACTCGCCGCACCCGTTGCACTTGTCTTCGTCGATCTGGACTATCTTGCGTGTTGCCATGTCCGGCTTCGTCGGCTGAAGAAGGTTACCGGTTATCCGTCGGCGAACCGGGCCACGCCGATCTGGCGTCCAGGCTCGGTCAGTGCGTCTTTCGCCATGGTCTCTCGGGCGCGCGGCCTGTGCTCTGCGCCCAGGTTCACGATCAGGTCGCCGTCGAACAGGGGTGCGCCGTTGCGCGTGTCCATCTTCTCCCTGTCGTGGTGGTGCTCGATCAGGTCCAGTATCTCCCGCTCAATGGCCGGGGGGAGCGCGATCTGCGCCAGCATTGGCCTGGCAACCCGACGGCCTTCCTGCCCATGAGACGTCGCGGCCGCCCCCTCTTCCTGGCTCGCGCGCCCGATGTCGTGCAGGATGGCCGCCGGGACCAGCACCAGCGGGTTCGCGCCCACCCTTCGCCCGATCCGCTCGGCCAGTTCCAGGACGGTCAGTGCATGGCTCGGCCCCTGGGTATCGGGGCCGAACGCCTCCCTCATCCTCGCTATCAGCTCCTCTCGCAGGGGGCCGATGCCGCCGTCGCCTTTGCCGCGGATCGCCTCCAGGCACTGCGCCGCGTGCCCGCACCACTGCAGGCACTTCATCGAGTTCGTCGGGTTCGCCACGCGTCGCCCGCACCCGGGGCAGGCGCGCATCGGCTCGTCCGGCCAGAACTCCACCGTCCGCCCGCACTGCGGACAGTCCAGCTCGGCGATGTCCTCCGCGCGCAGGAAGCGCGGATCCTGCCCCGGGCACTTGAACGGCGTCACTTGCGGGCTCCCTCCGTGGCGGCGATCGCGTCGACGATGTCCGCCAGACTCATCTTGTCCAGACTCGCATTGAGCTCAACCTGCAACTCGGCCAGCCGCTTGCGGAGAGGGCAGAAGTCCACCCGCCCACAGACCTCGGGCGTCGCGAAGCACTCATTCATCACCAGCGGTCCCTGCACGGCCTCCAAGATGTCCAACACGGTTACCTCGCCGGGAGGGCGCGCCAGGTGGTAGCCACCGAACGGGCCCTGCCGGCTCTCCACAAAACCCGCCCGGCTCAGCGTCTGCATGATCTTGCGCAGGAACAGCTCGGGGATATCCTCCTCCCGGGCGAGCGTGCTGACGGGCAACGACTCTGCGTCGTGTGCCAGCCTCGCCATAGCGCGAACCGCGTAATCGGTTTCCCTCTTGATGATCGCCATCGCCGGCCCTTTATGAGACCTGTCAAGTATTATTATCTGGGATTATATCACTGCTATTTATCGCTGTCAAGACTTTTCTCGAAAAGCCCGGCTTTCATCAGCCGCGTGGCAACGTCCCTCTCTGTCTCTAACTGGCCCCGGTCATGTCGATCGTCGGGGGCCTCGTCGTCCGCCGGGTGTGATAGGGGGAACCATGCTGTTCCCCGACGTGACGGGGGCACTGAGCAAGCATTGAACGACGCGCGCCCGCGTGATAACATGACGGTCGGCCGGTGGTTGAGAACGGGGGGGGAGACTATGGAACGTGCAGAGTCCGTATGGTGGCTCCTGGGCCTCGGCGCCGTGGCGGTTGTGGCGGCCGTGCTGGTGGCGGGCCTTCGGGGTGCGGAGGGGCCCGGGCCGGTGATGATCGCCCAGGTCTCTGCCGACGAGGAGGCCGAGCAGGAAGGCGACGCACAGGAGGAAGCCGACGAGGCGGAAGAGGAGGAGGGCGAAGGCGAGAAGGAGGAAGAGGAGGGAACGGAGGAGAAGCCGCTCGTGTGGGAGCGGCCGCGCTTCGAGGAGCGCGGAGAAGAACGCCTCCGCATGGTCGAGTGGCACATGGAGGGGGGGAATGTCAAAGACAAGGCCGTCCTGGAGGCCATGCGCAACGTGCCGCGTCACCTGTTCGTCCCCCAGAAGCAACTGCGCTTCGCCTACCGCGACCATCCCCTCCCCATCGGCTACGGCCAGACCATCTCGCAGCCCTCCCTCGTGGCGTTCATGACCGAACTGCTGCAACTGAAGCCCGGGTGCAAGGTGCTCGAGATCGGCACCGGCAGCGGCTACCAGGCGGCCATCCTGTCGGAACTCACCCCGTACGTGTTCTCGATAGAGATCATCAAGGAACTGTCGGAGCAGGCCGGGAGGCGATTCGCGAAACTCGGCTACAAGACGATCGAGGTCAGGCACGCGGACGGTTACTACGGCTGGGAGGAGCACGCGCCCTTCGACGCCATCATCGTGACCGCTGCCGCCGGCCATATCCCGCCCCCGCTGATCAAGCAGCTCAAGCCCGAAGGCAGGATGGTGGTGCCCGTCGGGAGGCCGTACGAGACGCAGTACCTCGTCCTGGTCAAGAAGGATGAGGAAGGCCGGGTGAGCACGGAGGGGGTGCTGCCGGTGCGCTTCGTGCCCATGACCGGCCGCGTGCAGGAACGGGAGTAGGGGACCCGCATGTCCGACCCGGGCCAGCCAGAGCCCCAGTCGCTGCCGCTGAGCGCCGTTGCCGTGTTCCTGCTGTCCGCCGCGGTCATCGCGCTGGAGCTGGCGCTGATGCGCTGCCTCTCGGTCGCGCGCTGGCATCATTTCTCCTACCTGGTCGTCAGCACCGCGCTGCTCGGGTTCGGGGCGAGCGGCACGTTGCTGACCTTCGTCGGCGAGCGCATGAAGCGGCGCTTCGGGGCCTGGACCTGCGTTCTGACGCTGCTGTTCGCGCTCTCCGTGCCGCTCGTGTTCCGGGTCGCCGAGTCGCTGCCGCTCGACGTCCAGTACGTCCTCTATAGCGCGCGCCAGGCGGGGCTGCTGTTCGCCCACGACTTCCTGCTCACCGTGCCGTTCACCATCGGGGCGACGGCCATCGGCCTGTCGCTGATGCAGTTCCGCGAGCGGCTGCACCTGGTCTACGGCGCCAACCTGGGGGGCAGCGGGGCGGGAGCGGTGCTGGCGACGGCGCTGATGTTCGTCCTGCCGCCGGAGCAGTTGCTTCACGCCGTCTCGGCCCTCGGGCTTGCGGCGGGCCTGTGCTGGGCGCTTGCGGCCAGGGCCGGGCGCGGCCGGGCGCTGGCGGCCGTCTGCACGACCGGCCTGGCGCTGGCCTGCCTCGGGCTCTCGGCGCCCGTTCGCCTGCGGATCGACCCGTACAAGTTCCTCGCCACGCTGCAGCGCTGGGAGGCCGAGGGCAACGCGCGGCGCCTGTTGACCAGGAACGGCCCGCGCGCCCGGCTGGACGTCTACGAATCTTCTCTCCTTCACCAAACCATGTTCGCCGGGCTGACCGCGACCGAGCCGCCGCCCGCGCAGCTTGCCATCCTGGCGGACGGCCATCCCGCCGCCACCGTCCTGGAGGTCCGCTCCGGCGACGAGGCGGCGATCCTCGACCACACGCCCATGTCCCTGCCTTACCGCCTGAGCGACCGGCCGCGCGTCCTGTTGCTCGGCGAAGCCGGGGGCACGAACGTCTGGCTGGCGCGCCGCATGGGCGCGGCGCACGTCACCGTCGTGCATCCCAACCCGCAACTCCTCGCGCTCGTTCGCGGACCCCTGGCCGGGCGGTCGGGCGGCGTCCTGCTGGGCGCGGACGTCACGGTCGTCTGCTCCGGGCTTCGCGCGTTCCTGGAGCGCACCGAGGACCGCTTCGACGTCATCCACGTCGCCTCGGCCGAGGAGATGGCGGCGGCCGGAGGCGGGCTCCGGTCGCTGCACGAGGACTTCCTCCTCACGCGGGAGGGCCTCGCGCTCTGCCTGGCGCACCTGACCGACCGCGGCGTTCTCGCTCTGACCCGCGGCGTCCAGGCGCCCCCGCGGGACAACGTCAAGCTCTTCGCCACGCTCCGCGCCGCCCTCGGCCCCGTCGAGGAGCCGGGCAGCCGGCTCGCCCAGGCGCGCGGCTACCTGGCCGCGACGAACATGGCCTTCGCGCAGACCCCGGACGAGGAGCGCTGCGAGCGGCTCCGGGCTGCGGTCGACCGGCTCCGCCTCGACATCGAGTGGGCGCCCTGCGAGGGCATCGCCTACGGCCGCCAGATCAACCGCGTCGAGGGGCCGCCGGGGCAGCCGCACTCCTACTTCCACCACGCCGCGCTCCGCATCCTCTCGCCGGAGAGGGAACGCTTCCTCCGCACCTGGGCTTACCAGGTCCGGCCCGCCACGGACGACAGCCCGTATTTCTATAACTTCTTCCGCTGGCGCACTTTACCGCGCTTCTGGCAGGCCTACGGCCGGCAGTGGCTCCAGCGCCTCGAACTCGGCTACGTCGTGCTCATCTTCGCGCTGGTGCAGGTCCTCATCGTCGGCGCCGCGCTCATCCTGCTGCCGCTGCTGCGCCTGCGTTCGGGGCGGGGCGCGTCCGGCGGGCGCCTCCCGACGCTGGCCTACTTCACGCTGCTGGGCCTCGGGTTCATGCTGATCGAGATGGTCTGCCTGCTGAAGTTCACGCGGTTCCTCGGCGACCCCATCTACGCCGCCGCCGGTATGCTCAGCTCCTTCCTGGTCTTCAGCGGCCTGGGCAGCGCGGCCAGCCGGCGGCTCTGCCCGTCGCGGGCCCGGGCCATCAGGACGGCGGGCATCGGCGTCGCAACGCTCGCCCTGGCAGGCACTTACGGGCTCGGGCCGCTGTTCGGCGCCCTGGCCGCATGGCCGCTGGCGGCGCGCCTGGCGGCCTCGGTGGCCGTCACGGCCCCGGCCGCGTTCCTGATGGGCTGGCCCTTCCCGAACGGGCTGGCCATCGTCGAGCGCGACCGCCCCCGGCTCGTCCCGTGGGCCTGGGGCGTCAACGGCTTCGCCTCCGTCGCGGCCTCGCCGCTGGCGGTGCTGATCGCCATCCACGCCGGCTTCCGCGCCGTGCTGGTGCTGGCCGCCGTGCTCTACGTGCTTGCCGCGGCCGTGTCGTCCCGCCTGCCGCGCCGCGCTCCGTCGTAACCGGTTGATAGAAAGCCCGTTGCGACAGAAGCGGGTCGCCTTCATGGCCGGCGCGCCGCGCGCCCTGAGTCCGCCGTACGGCGGATCGAAGGGCTGCCGTACCTCGCGCCTCACTCCTGTCGCCTTGCTGTTTCGGTTGCCTTTGTGGCCGTTCCTCGCCGTGCGGCGAGTAAACTTCATACTTCATACTTCCCTGGCCGGCGTAGCCTCGGCGAAGCCGGCTGCCCCGCGATCCGCCCTCCCGCCCGCGTGCCGTCTGTGTTGCCTTTGTGGCTCGTCCTTGATACTTCATACTCCTGCCTGCTGACTTCCAGCGCGGGGCGACACAGTCGCTCCGCGCCGGCCGTCACCCCCCCTGTCAGACGGACGTGCTGGCCCTGACAACGGTCCTGCCTCGGCGGAATCCGCTTCCGCAGAATCGGACGCGCCCGCCTCCAGTCTCCAGCCTCCAGTCTACAGGCTGTATCTACTTTATGGCATTCATGGGATGCCGGCGTGTTTAATCGGGTTATCAGTCGAATGGGTATTTATGGCATATGCTTGGGGCTCGCCACGTGAGCTGCGCCGTGCCTTCGGCCTTCAGTCTCCAGCCTGCAGCGTGTACACCCTTTATGGCATTGAGAGGGTGGCGGCGGGTCGGTGGGGTGTGGGCCGGGGCTGGCCGCCTGCCTGGCCTTTGTGGTATAGGCAGGTATTCAGTGGAGGGGGCCGGCGGTTGGGCGGGTGGTCGCCGGGCGGCGCAGTCGGCCGGGACGCGTGCGCCGGGCCGTACCTCAGGTGTTTAGCCTCGCGTCTCAAGCCTGCCTGTCCTGCTTTTATGGCCGGCGCCACGTTGTGCCGCATCGCGGGCCGGGACTCCGTCCGTTCCCGTCCGTGCTGGCAGGGGTGAATCGGTTCGCGATAGTACCTGTCCGAGCCGGGTCCACGCAGGCGAATGCGGATCTCGGATTGTGGATTGGGCGGCTCGCCGGGCGGCAGCCATGAGGCGGGACATGTAGCGCCGCCTTCCAGGCGGCTTAGCTGCGGGCATCCTGCCCGCAGCTGTACGTCGGGCGTGGGCAAGATGCCCACACCCAGGCCGGCAAGATGCCGGCGCTACGGCCCGCAGTTCTACGTCGGGCGTAGGCAAGATG